>Ga0247727_10000971_pt1 | contig 69816 bp, 63 predicted proteins | sample WisWelCaveWW1625_FD_202498 | JGI IMG/M metagenome (GOLD analysis project Ga0247727, IMG submission 202498) | Biofilm microbial communities from Wishing Well Cave, Virginia, United States - WW16-25 | ecosystem: Environmental > Aquatic > Deep subsurface > Groundwater > Cave microbial mat | place... | reverse complement strand
CCTCCCCTCCCTCCCTTTCTATGTGTTTATGCATGTTCTCGATCATCACCACGGCCGCATCGATCATCGCGCCGATGGCGATCGCGATCCCGCCCAGGCTCATGATGTCGGCCGAGATCCCCATCCACCGCATCACGATCATGCTCATCAACACGCCCAGCGGCAGCGTGACGATCGCGACGAACGCCGAACGCAGGTGCAGCAGGAACACGACGCATACCGCGGCGACGACCAGCGATTCCTCGGTGAGTTTCTCCTTCAGCGTCGCGATCGCGCGCTCGATGAGGTCGGACCGGTCGTAAACCGGAACGATCCGCACCCCCTCCGGGAGGTTCGGCTCCACCTCGGCCAGGCGTTCCTTGACCCGCTCGATCGTAGTCAGGGCGTTCTCGCCGAACCGCATGACGACGATGCCGCCGACGGCCTCGCCGCGGCCGTCCCAGTCGGCGGCGCCCCGGCGGATGTCGGGTCCGAGGCTGACCTCGGCCACGTCGCGCACACGGATCGGCGTCCCCGACGCGGTCGTGCCGACCACCGCCTCCTCGAGATCGCGGATCCCCCTGGAGTAGCCGAGCGCGCGGATCATGTACTCGCGGCCGGACACCTCGAGCACCCGCGCGCCGGTCTCGACGTTGCCACCCTCGACCGCCGCCATGACGCGGGTGATCGGGACGTTGAACGCCTGGAGCCGCACCGGGTCCACCTCGACCTGGTACTGCTTCTCGAATCCGCCCACCGAGGCGACCTCGGAGACCCCCGGCACGGCCGTGAGCACGTACCGCAGGTACCAGTCCTGCAGCGCCCGCAGCTCGTAGAGCGAGTGTCGGTCGCTGGTGATGACGTACTGGTAGACCCAGCCGAGGCCGGTGGCATCGGGTCCGACGACCGGCTCGGCCGACGCGGGCAGTCGTCCGCGCAGCCCGTTGAGGTACTCGAGCACGCGGGAGCGCGCCCAGTAGAGGTCGGTGCCGTCGTCGAAGATGACGTACACCAGGCTCATCCCGAAGAACGAGAACCCGCGGACCGTCCGCGCCCCGGGCACCTTGAGCATTTCGGTCGTGATCGGGTACGTGACCTGGTCCTCGACGATTTGCGGCGCCTGCTCGGCGTAGTCGGTCTGCACGATGACCTGCACGTCGGTCAGGTCGGGCAGCGCCTCGAGCGGGATGGTGCGCAGCGCCCACACGCCGGCGCCGCCGATGAACAGGACGGCCAGCCCGACCAGGAATCGGTTCCGGGTTGACCAGTTGATGATCCAGCGCAGCATCGCGGCCCCCTAGTGTTCGTGCTCGGGCATGTTCGGCATGCCCGGCACGCTGTCGCGCGCGGGAGCGGGCCGCGGCCGCGTATTGTCCGTGCGTCGGCGCGGCGGTGCGGCGGCGCGTCCGCTGCCCATGTCCATGCCCGCCATCCCCTGCATCGCGGCGCCGAGGTTGGACTCGGCGTCGAGCAGGAACGCGGCGGCCGCCACGACGCGCTCGCCGGCGCGCAACCCTTCACGCACCTCGACCAGGGAGTCGGTCTCGGCGCCGAGGGTGACGAACCGCGGCACGAAGCGGCCGAGCGAGTCCTCGACGAAGACCAGCTGGCGGTCGCCGGTGACCAGCGCCGCCTGGCGCGGGATTACGACGCCGCGTGCGCCGAGCGGCGAGGTGACCCGCACCGTCGCGAACATTCCCGGGCGCACCCGGCCGCCGGGATTGGCCAGCTCGACGCGCACCCGCCCGGTCCGCGCCACGGGGTCGACGGTTGGGTAGAGGTAGGACACGCGCCCCCGGACCACGTCGCCCGGATAGGCGTCGAACGACACCTCGGCCGCCTGCCCCACCCGGATGGCGCCGAGATCGTTCTCGAACACGTCCGCCTCGACCCAGACGGTGGAGAGGTCGGCGATCTGGAACAGCGGCGAGCCGGCCATGATGGCCTGCCCCTGCACCACGTTCTTCTGGAGCACGACGCCGGACACCGGCGAGCGCAGCGTCATGGTCCGCTGGGTGGCGCCGGTGCGCTCCAGCTCGGCGACCTGGTCGGCGTCGATGTCCCAGTACTCGAGCCGGCGCCGCGCGGCGGCCACCAGTGTGTCCGCGCTGCGCCCGGCCTCCGACGATCGCTCGGCGCCGAGGGTGGCGCGGAGCCGCAACGCCAGGAGCAGCTCCTGCTGCGCGGCCACCAGCATCGGGCTGTAGAGGTCGAACAGCGGCTCGCCGCGACGGACGTCACGGCCCGTGAAATCCACGTACAGCCGCTCGACGAAGCCGTCGACCCTCGTCGTCACCGTGCGGGCCGCCGTCTCGGCCGGTGTCACCCGGCCCACGAGACGGACGTCGCGCGTCAGCTCGCGGCGCTCCGCCGTCACGATCACGATGCCCAGCCGGCCACGCTGCGCCGCCGATACCTCGATCGGCCTGGTGGAGTCCGGCCTGCCGGTGTCCAGCATCCCCGCCATCCCGGTGTCCCGCTCGACACGCGCCCCGTTTTGCGCGGAGGCGTCGTCGCCATTGCACGCGGCCACCGCGGCGGATGCGGCGAGAAGGAACAGGGCCAGCGTTCGGCGTGTCGTCGTCATGGTGATCTCCTGCCGGATTCGTGGGAAGGTCCGTCGAACGGCCGGCCGACCAGGCGGTCCACATCCGCGACCGCGGTGCCGTACATCGCTTCGTAGCGGTGCAGGTCGTGCTCGATCTCGAGCAGCGCCATCTGGGCGTCGAGCACCGCCGGGAAGTCCGCGCGCCCGACGCGGTAGGCAGCGAGGGCGGCCGTGACGCTGGCCTCAGCCTGGGGAAGCAGCGTGCCGGTGTAGCTCGCGACCTGCCGCCGCGCCGTGACCGCCTCCGCGTACGCGGTGGTCAGCAGCGCGCGCACCTCGAGGCGCATGGTGCGCACGTCGGCGTCGGATGCCGCCCGCATCGCGCGCGCCTCGTCGCGCATCCGGTATTGCCGGGACGCGGCGTAAATCGGCAGGCTCACGCCGACCATGGCCGAGACCATGTCGTTGTCGCCGATCCGCTGGCCGTACGCCACGCCAAGACTGAGGTCGGGGACGATCATCCGCCGAACCAGCCGCTCGTTCGTGACCGCAGCCCGGCTCATCGCGCGCGCCGCCGCGATCGCCGGGCTGCCGCTGTCCGCCTGCGCCAGCAGCGATTCCAGCGGCGGCGGCTCGGGCTCGGCGAGCACGATGTTGGGCGCCCCGTGGCCGGCGTGGGCCGCGGCCGGCAGCGCGACCGGCGTTTCCGCCGGCCGGCCGAGGGCGGCATTGAGCGCCGCGGCGGCCGCCACGCGCTGCAGGCCCATGTCGAGGATCTCCTGCCGCATCCGCGTGATGGCGGTCTGGGCGCGGATCACGTCAGCCTGTGACGCCCCGCCGACCGCGTACATGGTGGTCGAGATGTCCGCGAGGTCGCGCAGCACGGTCACCGTCCGCTCCATCACGTCGAGCTGGCGGTCCACGTGGTACAGCTCCCAGTACCGGGCGCGCACGTCGCGCTCCACATCCAGGACCGCCGCGTCGCGCGCGAAAGCCGCGCGCGCGGAATCGGCCCGCGCGACGCCGCGGCGCAGGCCGAGCGACCCGTTGACGGGCAGCATCTGCATCAGCGTGACCTGGTTCATCGAGAGCGGATCGCGACGCGCGGACAGGCTCGGCAGCATGTAGTTCATCAGGCCGAGCTGGAGCGTCGGATCGGGGAGCGCGCCGGCGGGCCGGATGCGCGCCCCGGCAGCCTCCACCTGTGCGTGTGCCGCGGCGAGCCGGGGATTCTCCCGGCGGGCGAGTGCCACGGCGCCGGGCAGGTCCAGCGTGTCGGCGCGCGGCGGCGACCCCTCCTGCGCGGCCAGCGTGGGCGCGGCGGCCAGCGCCGCGGCCAGAACGAAACGAATGGTCATCGACCCCTCTCGAGCTGTGAATCTCGGTGGCCCGGGACCGTCCCGGGCACACGTCACCTGCGAGGGGTCAGACTTGCGGCGGGGGGGAAGTCGGAAGGCGGTCGAACGAGGACGGCACGGCCAGCGCCTGATGCGGCGCGGCCGCCTGCGCCACCGGGGCGGCGGCCAGGGATGCGACAATCGCGAGTGCCGGCGCCGGCTGGGCGCACGCGCCCATCAACGCGCACGGCGGCATGGCGTCCGCTGACCCGGGGGCCAACGCCGGGCCCGAAGGACGCCCGCCCATCACCCCGTCGCACGCCTCGGCGGCGGGCTGCGGCCGCGAGTCGCACAGCAACCATCCGGCGACGGGTGGCGCCTGCCCGGCCAGAAGGGCCAGGGCGGCGGCGCGAACCAGCAGGGAGCGGACCACGATGAAGGAATACACCGACAGCGTGAGCGGTTCCGCAAGCCCCTGTGAAGGAAGACTCATCCGGGTCAAGCGCGGGGGAAGGGGCACCCGCCCCGAGTCCTGCGGAACCGCGAGCGGGCTCACGCGGTGTGACGAACACCAACTACTCGAAACGGGTGCCGCCTCCACAGTACGGGAACGGCGGCGGTTGAGACACTCGTAGTACTACGAGGGGGCGCCTTCCGGCTCGGGCACGATCGTTTCCCCCGCCAGGCCGGCCAGCACGGCGAAGCGCACCAGCCCCCACTCGGTCGAGATGCCCAGGTGGCGCCGGATGTTGGCCCGGTGGAACTCTACGGTGCGCGGGCTCACCCCCAGCTCCTCGCCGATCTGCGCCGCGGTCCACCCCTGCGCCACCAGCGTGAGGATGTCGATCTGCCGCGACGTCAGGCGCTCCAGCGACGGGTGGTGCATGACCTCAGCGTCCCGGTACCCCCTCCGCGGCACGCGCGGGGAGAGGTACTGCTCGCCCGCCAGGACCGCCGAGATGGCCTGCCGGAGCTCGTCCGCGGAGGCCTCCTTCGGCACGAACCCGTTGGCGCCCGCCTTGAAGGCCAGGTCCGCGAGCGCCTTGTCCAGGTGCATCGTCACGACCAGGACCTTCAGGCGCTTCCAGCGGCGGCGGATCTGTTGCAGCACTTCCACGCCGTTGAGGTACGGCATGGACAGGTCCAGCAGCAGGAGGTCGGGGCGGTACTGGAGCAGGGCGCGCTTCACGAGCCGGGAATCCTGCACGATGTCCAGGACGTCATGGTGCTTCTGGATCAGAGCCCGCAACCCCTGCGCGACCAGCGGATGGTCTTCGACGATCAGCACCGACGCTCTCATGGCTCACCGCTCCCTGCGAGAGGCAGTCGAAGATACACGCTCGTACCGGCGCCCGCTTGCGATTCGATGGTGAGTGTGCCGCCGGCCGCGCGCGCCCGTTCGGTCATGCTGGTCAGGCCGAGGCCGCCCGCGCGGCGGCCCGCCTCGACGTCGAAGCCGCACCCCTGATCTTCCACGCGCAGCTCGAGGGTGCCGTTGTCGGCGCGCACCCGCACCCGCGCGGTTGCCGCGCGGGCATGGCGCACGAGGTTGGCGAGCGCCTCCTGCGCGATCCGGTACACCACCAGCGCCTGGTCGCGCGTCAGGCCCGGCGCGCCGGGCGATTCATCCACGACCTCGATCCGCACCATGGCGGTCCGGCCCAGCTCGCCGGCGAGTCGCTTCAACGACGGCCCGACGCCTTCCTGCTCCACGAACACGGGGTGCATGCGGTGGGCGAGCTGCCGCAGCACGACCGACAGGTCCTCCAGCTCCGCCCGCAGCGCAATCACCTGCCGCCGCAGCCCGTTCGAGTTGTCGCCCGCGCGGTCGGCGCAGTCGTCCAGCTCGTGGAGCACGATGGCGATGCGCTGCAACGCGTCGTCGTGCACCTCGCGCGCCACCCAGGCACGCTCCTCCTCGTGCGCCCTGACCAGACGGTCGGCGTACTCGCGGTGCATGCGGAGGAAGCGCCGCTGGTAGACCGCCAGTGCCACGCCGAAGGCGAGCACCAGCACCACGAGCGCCAATCCGACGCTTAGGAACGCCCAGAGAGCTGTAGTGTTGGTCGCTGGCACAGCATGCCCCACGTCATGAGCAGAAACGCCGCCACGTTCGTCCACGCGCGCGTCTCGTACGCCGCCCGCACCCAGCCCGGGTAGGTGCTGATGAACGCCTTGTGAAACACGGGAACACCGACGAACCCCACCCAATACACAGAGAAACCGAGACAGACCCAGAACCAGTCATAGCCCGTCAGGAGGCCGCGGCTGAGCACCGTTCGGTGGACCAGCGTGTGCATCGTTCCCACCAGCGCCAGAAGTGACAGCAGCGGCATCACCCACATATCGAACGTCTCCGCGCCTTCCGTGAACAGGAGCACCACCGCGGTCCCCGCGAGGATCAATGGGATGACGAGACGGTAGCCGCGCGCCAGGGCGTTGCTGGGCTGCCAGCACGCGAGCATCAACAACGCCACCACGACTTCGAGCGGCATGAAGATGTAGGACAACCACAGGTTGTTGCCCGCCGTGTACGCGACGACGATGTCGAGAAGACCCGACGTGAGGAGCAGCGCACACCAAACCATAAGCCACCCGAGTGGGGCCGGCGGGCGCCGGCCCCAAACCCGGAGGCCGGTGGCAATCGGCAGGCTCAGCGCAAGCAGCGCAACGAAGAGCACGACCGGCATTGCCACCGGAACCCCCCATCAGACATCGAGTGCGCTGTCCATCGGGCAGAACGGCGGGCACGGGAAAAGGCGATCGAGCAGCACGCCTTCGTCCAGGTCGTTACCCAGCTCGTCCACACCCACGGCGATGAGCGCCGGGGTCATGTCCGGGTTCGATCCGAAATAAAGCCGGACGCCCACGCACCCATCCTGCATCAGCACCCGATCAAGCGCCACCTTCGTGAACGCACCGGCGTGGATCGTGCCGGGGTTCGCGCGGCGGTAACGCCCGATCATCTCCCGCGCCTCGGTCAGCCCGATGTCGTGGTCGAACGTCGGCCACACCTTCTCCGTCGTCTCGGGCTCGGCAACCGAGGTCGCCACAGCGGGATTCTGCCAGTTCATACACCCTCCTTGAGGTAGTGAAGCGGGACGCGGAACTGCAAGTCTCCGTACACTCGCCCTACGGGACGCCGGGAGACACTAGGGCTTCTACGAGGGTCGCCTCGCGGGGCCGATCGGGAGGATGCCGATACCGACGCGGCGGCCGTCCGGCCGGCGCGTTGGCGGGGCCCTCAGGCCGGGCTACTTTTCGCGCCTATGGCCTACCACACCCTCCTGCTCGAGGTCCGGGACGGCATCGCCTTCCTCACGGTCAACCGCCCCGACAAGCTGAACGCCCTGAACGACCAGGTCGTGAGCGAGCTGCACGCGGCCGCCCAGGCCCTGCGCGGGGATGCGTCCGTGCGGGGCGTCATCCTCACCGGCGCGGGCGCCAAGGCCTTCGTGGCCGGAGCGGACGTGGCAGACCTCGCCAAACAGGGCGTGCTCGACGGCCGCCGCCGGGCCCTGACCGGCCAGCAGATGCTCCTGGCCTTCGAGCGGATGGGCAAGCCGGTGCTGGCGGCGGTCCACGGCTTCGCGCTGGGCGGGGGCTGCGAGCTGGCGATGGCGTGCCACCTCCGGATCGCCAGCGAGAACGCCCGGTTCGGGCAGCCGGAGGTGAACCTGGGCATCACGCCGGGCTACGGGGGGACGCAACGCCTGCCCCGCATCGTCGGCAAAGGGAACGCCCTCTACCTGCTCCTCACAGGCGAGCACGTGAACGCGCAGGAGGCGCTGCGGATGGGCCTAGTGAGCAGGGTCGTGCCGCAGGACCAGCTGCTCGCCGAAGCCGAGAAGCTCATGCGTACGATCGTCTCCAAGGGCCCGATCGCCCTGGCCCTCACCATCGAGGCCGTCGAGCGCGGGCTGGAAACGACGCTGGAAGAGGGGCTCCGGATCGAAGCGGACGCGTTCGGCCTGGTCGCCAGCAGCAGCGACATGAAGGAAGGCCTCGCGGCGTTCCTCGAGAAGCGGCCGGCGAAGTTCGAGGGGAAATGACAGCGGGCACGGCCGTGCGGCTGGGCGTCTGTGCGGCCGCTTTTTCGTGTACCGACCCCCGCCCGCGCCCGCTCTCGCCCGAGGTGGACGTGCAGTTCGTCTCGACAACCGCGACGAGTCCGGACACGGTCGCCGGCTCGCTGTACGCCTTCGACGCCGACGGCCTGCGCGACCTGGTCCTGACGGTGCGCAGCTCCGACTCGGGCTTCGCGCTGGACTCCACGCTGTTCATCGCGGGGACCACGGAGCTGACGCGCGGCCTGGTACTGAGCTTGCCGGCCGGCCGCCCGGTCGGCAGCACGATCCGCTTCCGCGCCCGGGTCACCGACGAGGCCGGATTCGCGGCCTCGGACAGCTTCGATTTGGTGATCCAGTAAGACACGCTAAATCCTTGTCCTGACAGGGGTTTTCGGCTATTTTGACGGGGTGGGACCGCCCGTCACTAAGCGGCTGGCTTTCGGGCTCGTGTGGAGCCTGCTCGCGGCGTGCCAAGAGAACCTGCAAGCCCCGGCTCCCGGCGTCGGCCCGGACCTCGAAGGGCCAATTCTCATCCTGCACCCCGGGCAGGACACCGTGGTGGATTCGATCGGAACCCTCAACGTCCGCGTGCTCGCCGCGGACCGTTCCAACATCACGAGCCTGAACCTCGTGGTCACCGGAGGCGCGTTCGGGTTCAGCCCCGTGGCGCCGAACGACACGGTCGCGACGGTGGTTTTTCCGGTGCCGCTGGCGCCGCTGAAGCACTCGACGTTCGGGATCCAGGCGAGCGCGCGGGACGCCCTCAACCACGAGACGGTCACCGGCACGGTGACCGTGACGGTGCGATAGGCCGGATCCTGCAGCTCAAGGTCCGGGGGTTTCGCAACCTGGCCGACGCGGACCTCGCCCTGCCCCCGGCCGGGTGCGTGGTCGTGGGACCGAACGGCCACGGCAAAACGAGCCTGATCGAGGCGGCGGTGTACGCGCAGGTGTTTCGCAGCTTTCGCGGCGCCGCGGACCGCGAGCTGGCGCGGTTCGGCACCGACGGTTTCTGGATCGAGGCGGGCGCGCAGACGCACGGACGCCCCGAGGGGCGGACGGTCAGCATCGGGTACGACGCGCGAACCCGCACCAAGCGGGTGAAGGTGGACGGCGTCGAGCCGGCGGCGATGGGCGGGGCCATCGGCATCGTGCGGGCGGTGGTGCTCAGCCCGGCGGACGTCGCGCTGGTGGCGGGCGGGCCGAAAACGCGGCGGCGCTACCTCGACGTGCTGCTCGCGCTCACGGTGGCGGGCTACGTGGACGCGCTGGCGCGATACCGGCGGGCGCTGGCCCAGCGGGCCCGGGCGCGGGGGGGGGGGGAAGCGGGGGCCTTCGAGGACGTGCTGGCGGAGAACGGCGCGGTGATCGTCGCCGCCCGGCGCGCCTGGGCCGGCCGGTGGAGCGCCTGCTATGCCGAGCAGGCGGGGGCGATGGGTGAGCGCGGCGAGTCGCGGCTCGCGTACCTGCCCCGCACCGACGGTGGCGCCGACGCCCTGCGGCGTGCGCTGGAGCAGAGCCGGTCGCGCGACCGCGAGCTGGGCCAGACGACCGTGGGGCCGCACCGCGATGAGCTCCGGCTCACGCTCGATGGCCGCGCCCTCCGCACGTACGGCTCGGCGGGCCAGCAGCGCACCGCGGCGCTCGCCCTGCGGCTGCTCGAGGCGGCGACCCTGCGCGAAGCTGGAGGGGGGCGGGGGGTGGGGGCGGGGGAGGGCGGCGAGCCGCTGGTGTGTCTCGACGACGCGTTCGCCGAGCTCGACACGGAGCGATGCGCGCGGCTCGGCGCGTTGATCGAGCGGTGGTCGGGCCAGGGGGCGCAGGTCCTGGCCGCGGTGCCCCGCCCGGCCGACGTGCCCGACGCGGTGGCGTCCCTGCCCCGCTGGCGCGTGTGCGACGGGCGGATCGAGGGAGCCTGATGGCCGAGACACGGAAGTCCGCGAAGCCGGCCAGGGTGAGCGAGGTCCTCGCGGTCTACCTGCAGCGCGCGGGCCTCGCCGAGCGCGTGGCGCAGGCAGGCGTCATCGCCGAGTGGGCGGCGATCGTCGGACCCGACGTCGCGCCGGTGGCCGCCGCCGAGGCGGTGACGCCGGACGGCGTCCTGCTCGTGCGGGTCCGCTCCTCGGCCTGGGCGAACGAGCTGAGCCTGATGGCGCATCAGATCATCGCCCGGGTCAATGCTGGCCGAACGACGGGACGGATCGAGCGGATTCGCTGGCTGGTGGGGGCGTAGCGACATGATCGAGACGATTCAGCCCGGGAGATCGCTCACGGTGGCGCAGGCGGCCGCCGACGTCGTCGTCGAACAGGCGCGGGAGCTCAAGCGCCACGGCCGTCTCGCGAAGGGCGGGCGCGATCCCGAGGGCGTGCACCAGATGCGGGTCGCGACCCGCCGGCTGCGGGCGGCGCTGCGCGTGTTCAAGGGGCGCCTCGAGGTGCCGGAGCCCGTGCGGCAGGCGCTGCGGCGGCTGGCGCGGCGGCTGGGCGCGGTGCGCGACCGCGACGTCCTGCTGACCCTGGTGCGGGAGCACCACCTGCCACAGCTGACCGGCCAGGAGCGCGCGCGGCTCGGGCGCATCGTCGGCGACTGGCGTGACGAGCGCGCGGCGGGCCAGAAGCGGCTCGGCAGGGAGCTCGCCCGCAGGCGGCACGCGAAGCTGCTCAAGGCCCTGGTCCGGTGGGCTGAGGCGACCGGGCCGGAGGGTCCGGCGGACCCGGCCGCGGACGTGCTGGCCGAAGCCGTAGAGAGCCAAGCGGTCGCGCTGGCGCGGCACGGGGGGATCACGGAGGCCGCGCCTTCACCCGAGGACCTGCACGGGCTGCGCATCGGGTTCAAGCGGCTGCGGTACACGCTGGACATCCACGCGGCCGCGTGCGGGCTGGGCTACGACGTGGAGCGGCGGCTCGCGCGGCGGATGCAGGACGTGCTGGGCGAGATTCACGACCGCGACCTCCTGCTCGACCGCCTCGCGGCGGGCAAGGGTCTCTATCGCGGGCCGTGGCCGGGCCTGCACCCGCGCCTGGCGCACGAGCGGCAGGCCCTGGTGCGGCGGTTCCTGCGCCTCCGGGGCGAGTGGATCAGGCGGACGCGCGAGCCGGTGCTCGAGGACGATCCGGCGCGGTTCGTCAGCCTGCAGCCGGCCCGCGTCCAGCTCCGGTTGGTGGGCGGAACGAAACACGTGGCAAGCGCGATGGTGCGGTAGCGAACATGGGAACTCCTAACCGGGCCTTCGAGATGGTCAGACAACCGAACGACTACGGCGCCGAATCCATCCAGGTCCTCAAGGGCCTCGAGGCGGTGCGCAAGCGGCCCGCGATGTACATCGGCTCGATCGGGAGCCGGGGCCTGCACCACCTGGTCTACGAGGTCGTGGACAACTCGGTGGACGAGGCGCTCGCCGGCTTCTGCGACCGCATCGAGGTCGCGATTCATCCCGATGACAGCGTCACGGTGCGCGACAACGGGCGCGGCATCCCGGTGGACCTCCACCCCACGGAGAGGATCCCGGGCGTCGAGCTGGCGCTCACCGTCCTGCACGCGGGCGGCAAGTTCGACAAGCGCTCCTACAAGGTGTCGGGCGGCCTGCACGGCGTCGGCGTGTCGGTGGTCAACGCCCTGAGCGAGCGGCTCGAGGTCGCGGTGGACCGCAACGGCCAGCGGCACCACATGGCGTTCGTGCGCGGCGAAACGGTCAGGAAGCTCAACGTGTCCGGCACGCAGGTGAAGGGGACGGGCACGATCATCCGCTTCAAACCCGACACCAGGATCTTCACCGACACGCGGTTCGACTACAACATCCTCGAGAACCGGCTGCGCGAGCTGGCGTTCCTCAACAAGAGCCTCACGATCGTCCTCAAGGACGAGCGCGAAGGGCAGGAGCGAGAGGAGACGTTCCTGTACAAGGGCGGCCTGGCGCAGTTCGTCGAATGGCTGAACCAGAACAGGAAGCCGCTGCATCCCAAGCCGATCGTCATCGAAACGCTGAAGGACGAGGTGGACATCCAGCTCGCGCTCCAATACGACGCGGGCTACCAGGAGAACACGCTCACCTTCGTGAACAACATCAACACCCACGAGGGCGGCACCCATCTCACCGGGCTCAAGGCCGCGCTCACGCGGGTCATCAACGAGTACGCGAAGAAGAGCGGGGCCCTGAAGAAGGCGGATTTCACGCTCACCGGCGACGATGTGCGCGAGGGCCTGACCTGCGTGCTCTCGATCAAGGTCCGCGAGCCGCAGTTCGAGGGCCAGACCAAGACCAAGCTGGGCAACGGCGAGATCGAGGGGATCGTCAAGACGGTCGTGAACCAGCAGCTGGGCCAGTACCTCGACGAGCATCCGCCGGTGGCCCGCGCCATCGTGGAAAAGGCCGCGCAGGCGGCGCTGGCGCGCGAGGCGGCCCGCAAGGCCCGCGAGCTGGTGCGGAAGAAGAGCGGGCTCGAGGGCGGCGTGCTGCCGGGCAAGCTGGCGGACTGCTCGCTCAGCGATCCCTCGCTGTGCGAGATCTACCTGGTGGAAGGCGACAGCGCCGGCGGCTCGGCCAAGCAGGGCCGCGACCGGCAGTTCCAGGCCATCCTGCCGCTGCGCGGCAAGATCCTGAACGTGCAGAAGGCGCGCATCGACAAGATCCTGTCCAACGAGGAGATCCGCACCATCATCACCGCGGTCGGGACCGGCATCGGGGAGGACTTCACGCTCGCGGACGCGCGCTACCACAAGATCATCATCATGACCGACGCCGACGTGGACGGCGCGCACATCCGCACGCTGCTGCTGACGTTCTTCTACAAGGAGATGAAGCAGCTCATCGACGCGGGCTACGTGTACATCGCGCAGCCGCCGCTGTTCCGGGTCGCGAAGGGCAAGGAAGAGTACTACGCCTACGACGAGGCCGAGCGGGACGACTACGCCAAGCGGCTCGGCAACGGCGAAGGGGGGCGCGGATCCATCTCGGTGCAGCGCTACAAGGGCCTGGGCGAGATGAACCCGCCGCAGCTGTGGAAAACCACCATGGACCCCGCGACCCGCACCATCCTCAAGGTCGAGATGGAAGACGCGCTGGAGGCGACCCGCCTGTTCGAGACGCTGATGGGCGACGAGGTGGAGCCGCGGCGGAAGTTCATCGAGGAGCACGCGCACTTCGTGCGCAACCTCGACGTGTAGCCGGCGACACCATGCCTGCGGAACACGATGTGGTGGTGCGCTACGCACCGCGCCTGCGCTTCTACAAGACCGAAAAACACTTCCCCTGCTCCGTGGACGAGTTCCACGCCCGGGCCACGTTCCGCCGGGTTCTTTGCAGCAATCAGAAGGGCGAGGAGGTCTGGAGCCCGCAGCAACGCGCCTGGGTTCCCGTGCCCAAGCCGCCGGACCTGCCCGACGAGAAAGCCTACCTCGCGCCCGACTGGGACGACGTCGTGAAGCAAGCCACCCTCGGCGACATCGCGGGGGACTCGCACGGCGGCGCATCGGCGCGGTGCGGGTACTTTCTGGCGCTCGATCGGAGCTGGTTCGGGAAATCGCCCGGCGCCATCAAGCCCACCGGTGCCATCACCTCGCCCGTCCCCATCTACTGCGACGTCTACCCGTGCGGCCCCGATTCGCCGAACTTCGCGCCGCCGGAAGCGGGCGCCGGCATCGCGGTGTCGTACTGGATCTTCTACGTCTGGAACCACGCCAGCGTCGGGTGGCACGAGGGCGACTGGGAGCACCTGACCCTGTACTTTGCCGCCGGCGACTTCGAGAAAGCGAAGCCGCCCACGCACTTCGCCACCTGGCAGCACGGCAAACCGCACGTCGGCGGGTTCAAGAAGCTCACGCTGATCGACGACACGCACCCGGAGATCTACGTGAACGACCAGGGGCATGCCCTGCAATCGGGCATGCCCGCCGTGGACGGCGCGACGGTGACGCCGGGCCTGCTCGCGAAGCAGGCGTGGGACACCTGGACCCTGCCGATTCACGACATCGAGGACGAGCTGTGGTGCGGGTATACCGGCGGGTGGGGCGCGATCGCCACCCACCGCAAGCTGCTGGTGGATCTGTCGGGGCCGGTCGGACCGTGGTACAAGCGGGGGCCCGGGCAATAGCGGCAACCGCGGATGTGGCGGAGCCGCTCAATGGTCGCGGAACACCTCCAGCGCCCGACGGAGGAACGCCGCCGGGGACCTCCGCGCCCGGGCCACGATCCGGACCGAATCGATGCCGACGCGGAGCGTATCGGCCGGCATCGCGGCCGGCGAACCGTCCGCCTCCGGTTTCGGGGAGCGGCCGTGGGCGTCGCCCGGGCCGTCTTGGCGCGGCGCCGTGTCGGCGACCGCCGCGCGGGCCCCGGGCGTCAGTGGCTGCCCGTCGTTCCACCAGCGCAGGCGGATCGTGCCGTAGATCCCGGCGCGTGACGACTTCCCGGTCGGCTCGGGCAAGCCGACCACCAGCCGTACCGCCAGATTCCGATCGAGCTCCACGGCCAGCGTCGCGGGCAGCGCGTTCAGTCTTCCGAAGGTGCTCGAGGGGAGGACCTGGACGCTGTCGGCACCCGGTTCCCAGGGGATTTCGAGCAGGTAGACGCGGTGCGCGCCGTTCGCCGAGTCGGATCGCCACGGCAGGATGCCGAGCCCGCACTCTCCTTCGTTTCCGCTGTTGCGAAGCAGCACCATCCAGGCGTGCTCGGGGCCGTCGGCCGCGTCCGAGGCGTCCACCGCCAGCGCGAACACCGGGTGGATCTCGGTCTGGTAGTGGTGGATGCCGTCGACGCCCAGGACGCCGGTGACGACCGCGAGTCGGTCGCGCAGCAGGTCCCGTGCCGCCCGCTCGGCTCCCGGCACCCGCCGAACCACGTCGATGATCGGTCGCCACGGCGTTCCCGCCAGGGACGGGTCAAACCGGCGGACGGTTTCCTCACCCGAGAACTCCAACTCGATCACCCGTGCCGGATCGCCGATCTCGGAGCGATGGGGCCGGTTCACCCGCACGGACCCGTAGTTCACGATCCCCTCGGCTTCGAGCCAGAACGTAAGATCGTGATCGCCCGGATGCACGAAGCTCTTCCACCGCAACCGACCGATCTGGGTGATCTCGAACCAGTTCACGTGGCCGCGGATGTGCGGTTCGGCGTCCCGCTGCGAGCAGCTCAGGCCGCCCGACTTCTCCTGGCGGGGCGAGAGCTGGTTCAGCGTGATCGGCTGGTCGGTGCACTCGCCACGGTAGATCAGGGATGGCAGATCCGACGACTGCGCGTACCAGAACCGGCAGAGGCGGTCGCTGCGCGGCCGCGTGCGGACCCAGCGCGGATTGAGCGGGAGGCCGTTCGCGTCCACCGCACTCCAGGACACGTTGTGCGGAACGGAATCGCGGCGCGAGAACCTCGGCAGGCCGAGGCGCAGGAGCGTGCCGAAACTCAGCCGCACCGACGACAGGTCCTGGCCGTCGAGCCGGCGCTGGTCCCACGAGACCTCGAACACCGCGCGTTGCCCGCGCCCGGCCGAGGTCGTGACCGCCAGCCCACCCTGCCAGCCCGCCCCCCGCGCCGCCCCGCCGTACCACTCGCGACTGAACGCCACGCCGCCCTGGGGGCGCGGGTATCCGCCGAAGAAGTTCCAGCGTCCGCCGACGCCCAGGAAGCGCGGAGTCGGCAGGACCGACGGGGTCAGATGGGTCCGGCGCATACCGCCGTCCGCCCACACGTCCACGTTCGCGCCGAGCGTTGTCGCCGAGAGCCGCAACGCCGCGCCGAGGTCCGCGACCTCGAGGGATTCGGCCACCCCCACGCTCCCGACCACGCCGACCCGCACGGCCGACTGCGTGATCGCGTCGGCCGCGTTGACTGCGACGTTCCGGACCGTCCCGCACGCGCACCCGAGCAGGCAGGCACCCGCCCCAAGCCACGCGTGCCGAGTCGTCGACGGCGACCTGACGTGCATCGTGGTCCCTCCAGCCTCAGGCGGCCCGTCCACGGTGGACGCCCGTCCGGCGCCGTGGCGGATGAGAAAGCCTCCCGTCTCCGGGCGACCGACACGCCGGGGACGCGGGCGAAGTGACTATGATGGGCGAGAACGCGCCTGACAAGAGGGCCGGGGCAGCCCTCGGGAGAGTACTAGGGTCTGGCGCGCTCGGAACGAAGGCGGGCGCGGGCGCTGCGGAAGCTCACCAGGCGCCGCTGCGCCTCGTCCCATAGCGCCAGCCGCATGCAGCGGATGCTTTCCCACAAGGTGATGCGGGAGACGCGCGTCAGCTCGGGGTGATCGCGCAGCACCTGCGGCAGGCGGTAGTTGGGAATGCGCGCGTTCAGATGGTGAATGTGGTGCAGGCCGATGTTGCCCGTGGCCCACTGCAGGACCCTCGGCAGTGCGAGGTAGCTGCTGCCCTCGAGCGCGGCGGTGTCGTAGCTCCAGGCGGGGTCGTGCTCCCAGTAGGTGTGCTCGAACTGGTGCTGGACGTAGAACAGCCACACGCCGAGCGAGCAGGCGAGCAGCGTGATCGGGAGCTGGACCATGAGGAACTCACGCCAGCCCAGGGTCGTGCCCGCCGCCACGATCAGCGCCGCGATCCCGACGTTCGTGAGCAGGATGCTCTGCCGCTCCCGCTTCCAGGTGCGCGGCACGATGAACGGGAGCCGGTGCCGCACCACGAAGTGGATCGCCGCGCCGATGATGAACAGCACGAACGGATTGCGATAGACCCGGTACTTCAGCCGGCCCCACCACGACAGCTGCAGATACTCGGCGACCGTCAGCGTGTTGATGTCGCCGAAGCCGCGGTGCTCGAGGTTGCCGGAGTTGGCATGGTGGACCGCGTGGGTCTTGCGCCAGTAGGTGTACGGCGTGAGCGTGAGCACGCCGATGACCCGCCCCACCCAGTCGGCCAGTTTCTGCTTCCGAAAGAACGACCCGTGGCCGCAGTCGTGCTGGATGATGAACAGGCGCATCAGGAAGAACGCGGCCGGCACGGTCAGGGCCAGCGTGAGCCAGTACGAAACGTCGAGCAGCAGGTACATCGCGACCCACGTCGCGCCGAACAACGCGGCCGAGTTGCCGAGCTGCCACAGGCTGCGCGACCAGCTCGGCTCGCGATAGCGGGCGAAGGTGGCGGCGAGTGCCTTGGCGAACGGCGCCGCGGAGGAACGCGCGGCCTGAACGGTCGGGTTGGTTGGGTCGGTGCTCACGTCGCGGTGCCCCCGAAGCTCGAGCCTGGATGCCAGCCTGTAAGCTAATGCCTGCGGGCTGCTTACACCACGGCTGCCCGTTCCCGGCCATCGTGCGGGGCCCGCGCTACCACGGCCACACGCGGATCGAGTCTCGGGTCGGCGGCGGCGAGGCGCCCCGAGCCATCTCCGCGAGGAGCCGCGCGAAGGCCTCCGCCGTCCGGGGGCCGTACAGGTTCGACGCACCCTCGTAGTGTTGCGCCCCGTATTCGGCGGCCGTCGTCACGTACTGCATGTAGCCGTTGGTCAGCGACACGATCCCGATGTGCCGGACCGTCGCGGCGCCGTTCCCCAGCGCGGCGCGGATCGAATCGCGCATGCTCTCGCCCGCGCGCGTCGTGACCTCGGCCGGCAGGGTGGCCAGCACCACGTCGCCGATCCGGACCAGCGAGAGCTGCGCGATCTCCGGGGCGCCGCCCATCCGCGCCAGGATCCACTGCAGCGGCTTGATCATCGGCTGCTTGGTCCCGTGGCATCCGTCCGGCTCGTCGCGGGCGGACCCGTGGCCCTCGACCAGTGCGGGCCAGATGAACCGGAGCAGACGCCACCCTAACAGGCGCGAGGGGCCGTCTTCGCTCGATCCGCCGGGTTGCGCGACGCCGATCAGCGGCTCGTCGCACAGCTCGGGGGGCGCGAGGCCGCCGCGCAGCGGCACGACCCGGAATGACCGCTCGATCGTGAGGTCGTCGCGCGGCTGGAGGGTCCCGTAGAGCCCCATCACCCGCTCGGCGATCGACGCGGCGAGCCCGACGGCCGAGTCGCGCGCGAGCTCGAGGCAGGCCTGCATCCGGCGCCGGCCCACGTCCTGGTAGCTCGGACCCGGCGGCGGCGCGCGCGGGCCCGGCCCGGGCGGGCCCGGGCGGAACCGGGGGGGCGGGCACCGGCTCGCTTCGGGCCAGGCCGCGGTGACGTCGCCCTCGGTGCCGTTGGCGAGCGCGGCCACAGGCCGCCACCCGGCACACGTGCTGTCGAGATCGGCGAGGCGCCGCTCCATCGCCGCCGTGATCGCGCCGAAGATGTCCGGGTCGATCTCCTCGTTGACGTTCGGGATGAACGTCCCGTGCATCGCGAACACGCTGAAGGCGCCACGCGTGTAGCACCGCGAGGAAGCGTTCCACCGCTCGACCCGGAGGAGCAGCCACCGGGGATCCACGGCGCGCTCTTCGGGAGACCGCCCGTCGGGGACCGTGACGCCGGCGAGACCGCCGGACGGGTTGAGCCGGTACGCGTCCAAGCTGCGGTTACGGGTGAAGCCCCACAACGGCAGCACGCCCCACGCGGCTCGCGCGGCCTGGAGGTCGGCGGCGGCGGCCCGCACCGCGTCGGCGATCCGGGCCGCTAGGAAACGCACCAGCAGCGTGTCGTATCCCGAGACGGCCGACCCGAAGGCGTTGTAGTAGGCGGCATCCGCGATGCCACCGGGTCCGGAGTGGGTGTGGGTCGCCGCGATCACCAGCCGGTCGGCGCCGATGCCCGTCTCGGCGACCACGGCCTCGGCGACCAGGCGATGGATCCGGATGGCCATCGTGGGCAGGTCCACGGTGACGAGGGCGATCCGCTCGCCGAGCGAGTCTTCGAGCACGAGCGCGCGCGCGTACAGCGAGTCGCGGACCCCGCGCGCCCGGCGACCGTCGGGCCCGTACCCGCCCAAGCCGATCGGACGCGCCCGGACGTCGGGCGTGATGTTGGCGACACCGAACCCCGCGCGGAGCCGCGCACCCGCCTCCGGCCGGGGCGACGGCGACAGGGGCGAGGGCGCGAAGGTGGACTGGCGCGCGCACGCCGCGGTCAGCACGGCCGTAACGAGCGGGAAGGCCCGAAGCCTCATCGGCCCCGCCCCATGCGCCGCGCGTGACCGAGCCCGACGCCCAGCCACACCAAGTGGCGCGAGAGCCGGGTGAGGGACACCTGCCGCGTCGCGTCGTCGAGGTTCAGCTGCGCATGCAGTGTCATCCGTGCGGTCACCGGCCCGGCGGCCAGGTTCGCGGCCAGCGCGAGGCCCACGTACGTCACGCCACGGCGCTCGGCGACGAACGTCTCCGAGGCGTCCGCCGGATTGCGCTCCTGCCCGAGGCTCGCGCCAGCCGTCGCGATCACGTCGAGGTTGGCGAACATCGGGACGAGCGGCAGCGGTGCGGTAAGGCTGCCTTCGACGAACCCGCCCTTTGCCCGGTTGACGTCCCACCACACCGCGACCGTCGGGGTCAGCGGCAACCGCGGGCCCGTGAGCCGGGCGTACAGCTCCTGCGTGTCGTCACTCGCGGTGCGCCGGGCCACCGAATCGCGCCCGTGGTACTCGTAGTGCACCACGCCCAGTCGCAGGTCCACCGGCTCCGTGGCCCATCTCATTTCGGCCCACGCGTCCGCTTCCGTGAACGCGTGCTGGCCGGCCCCGCCGTCGTTCCAGGCGCCGGGTCCGCCGCCGCTCAGCTGCAGGTTCGTCCAGCCACCCGCTGCGAGGGTCACCGCGCCGAGGGCGAACTGAGCGTACGCCCCGCCCTGGAGAACCTGTCCGCCCGATCGGACCAGGCCGCGCCAGACGTAGTTGCCGTTCCAGTCGAGATCCCCGCCCAGGACCACCTGGGCCGCGGCGGGGTGCGGCCGCGCCATCACCAGGCAACACACGGCCGCGGCCACCCCGAACCTGAGACGCCGCGCCTCCACGTGGTCCCACCGGAGGCCTGGCAGTGGCGCCGACGCTGGCAGCGCGGTTGGGATCAACGGAGAACCGCCGGCAGCTCGGGCATCAGACTCCCGACCAGGCCCACACGCAGCGCGTGGATGCGCCGGTCCAGCCAGATGTTGTAGTAATCCTGGCCCCAATAGTGATGCACCACCATGCCCAGCTGCGCTTCCCTTCGCTGGACCTACGCCCAGCCCTCCCTGAGCACGCGTTGCGCATTCCCGCCGATCACCTTCATCACGTCGTCCTCGCGCAGCCCGCGCGCCAGCAGCATCGCCGTGATCTTCCACAGTTGGCTGGCGTCCCAGCAGTCGTCGGGCGCGTCGGTGAAGCCGTCGAAATCGCTCCCTATCATGACGTGATCCCACGAGCCGAGGCACTCGTAGATGTACGAGGCCTGTTCCCACAGGACGTCGAGCACCGTCCGCTCGCCGTCGGACCGGAGCCACTGCGGCATCAGGATCAGCCCCACGGCCCCGCCGCTCTCGGCGATCGCCCGGAGGTCGGTCTCATCGAGATTGTACGGGTGGGGGCAAAACCGCCGGAGGCCGACGTGCGTCGCGAGGATCGGACGCTTCGAGCCGATGGCGTCGTAGACGGCCTGGCGTGCCCGGGGCGTGCAGTGGCACACGTCCACCAGCATCGGGCAGGCCGAGAGCTTTTCCAGCAGCTGGTAGCCGAGCGGGCTGATGGCCGGACCTTCGTCCGCGTTGAACCGGAACTGGCAGGGGATCCGGCCGAGCAGCTCCGGCGGGATGCCGACGGTCTGCGCGAACATCTCGTTGTGGAAGAAATGCGCGAGCGTGAGGCACGCGACGCCGCGCGCGCACAGCTCGTCCACGCGGTCGACGTCGCCGTCGAGCACGTGGGCGCCCTCGACGGTGTGCACGACGGCCACCTTGCCGCTCGCCACGATGCGCGCGAGATCCGCCGCCGTGCGCGCCACCTCCGCGCAGCCGGGCTCGCGCGCGACCTCGGCCTCGAAGCCGTCCAGCACCTCGCGCAACAGCACGAACCGGTCTTCGGTGCGGAGCCGGTCCAGCTCGGGCACCAGGTGACCCGCGAACCGAAGCAGGGAACAGTCATTGAGGATCTCGCGCTCCGGCACGTAGTGGCTCGCCCACACGACGCCGACCTTCCCGTGCTCGAGCTGGCGGAAGCCGCTACGCAGCTGCGCGGGGTGGAAGCCCGGCTCCGCGCGGTGGCGTCCCCACAGATCGTGCCCGAACAGGAAACGCGACAGCGAGGGGTGCGCGTGCACGTCGGTGAACGGCGCCGCCCGGTGCAGGGCCACCACCTCGTTCGACGGTCCGGGGCGTTGCAGCGGCGCGATCATGACCGGAACCTCCTTTGCCCGGATCCGGAATGCGTCGGTTCGGGCGCCGAGCGCATTCCGGATACAGGCGGCGGGACATGCCACTGCTTTCAGGAGGATGGAGCTTCGAGGGTACGGGGAAACCGGCGAGCGTCAAGCAAAACGGCCAGAACCCGGCAGAATCGCCGGGTTTTGGCCGCTTTCGGGCTCAGGCGAGCGCGCGGACGGCGGTGACGAACCGCTCGACTTCGTCTTCCGTGTTGTAGTAGTGCACGCTGGCGCGGACCATCCGCTCCAGCCCCCGCGGTTCCATGTCGAGACGCGCGTACTCGACCAGCGAGACCGACACGTTGATCCGGCGCTGGAGCAGCGCCGCCTTGAGGTCGTTGGGATCCCGGCCCGCCACCGTGAACGTCACGATGCACCCTTTCACCGCCCCGAGGTCGTGGACCCGCACGCCGGGGACCTCGGCCAGGCGGCGTCGCAGCAGCTCGCCCAGGGCGCGACCCCGTTCCCAGATCGCCGCAAGGCCCCAGTCGAGCGCGTATGCGACGGCGACCCCGAGGCCGATCTTCGTGGCATAGTTGGTCTCCCAGTTCTCGAACCGCCGCGCGTCGGGCCGCCACTCGTAGCGGTCCGCCGCGACCCAGGTGGCCGCGTGGAGATCCACGAAGGGCGGCTCGAGCCGTTCCAGCACCGCCCGGCGTACGTACAGGAACCCGGTGCCGCGCGGGCCGCGCAGGAACTTGCGGCCGGTGGCCGAGAGGAGGTCGCAGCCGATGCGCTCGACGTCGAGCGGCAGCTGCCCCGCCGACTGGCACGCGTCCACCAGGTACAGCGCCCCCCCCCCGTGACCGTGACCGCGCACCACGCGCCCGATCTCCTCGACCGGATTCACGAGGCCGCCGTTGGTCGGCACGTGCGTGACGGCGACGAGCTTCACCCGCTCGTCGAGCATGCGCCGCAACGCCTCGACATCGAGCTGGCCCGTCCCGTCGCTCGGCACGACCTCGACCGTCGCGCCGGTCCGGCGCGCGACCTGCAACAGCGCGAGGTAGTTGCTGACGTACTCGGCGCGCGCCGTCAGCACCCGGTCGCCGGGCCCGAGCGGCACCGCGTAGAACGCCATGTCCCAGGCCCGGGTCGCGTTTTCCACCACGGCGATCTCGTCACGCGCGCAATGCAGCAGCCGTGCGATCGCGTCGTAGGTCGCCTCCCAGCGCGCCTCTTCGCGATTCGCGGCCTCGTAGCCGCCGATCCGCGACTCCAGCTCGAGGTGCGCCGTCACGGCCTCGAGCACGGACCGCGGCATGAGCGCCGCGCCCGCGTTGTTGAAGTGGAGGACCTCGGCGCAGCCGGGTGTCTCGGCGCGCGCGCGCCGGACGTCGATGGGCATGGGGGCTCCGGTGGAAGGACCGGAATTAGTTAGAACCACATTAGACGCTGCACGCATCCCCAACCGCAAAACCACTGCGCTTTCAGTTTTCGAGTCGTCCTGAGCCCGGGCTTAGCCCGGTCCCGCTCGCGCCCGTTCGATTCGGGGTTGCACGACGCGCCCCCAAGAGCGAGGCGCTCCGCTTCGAGCGGTGCCTTCTAAGGAGTTCTATCACAGAGGCGCGTGGAGCGAAGCTGAAGTTGGGTGCCTAAGCAGCGCTGGGCGAGGCACAACGAGCGTTCACAATGGCGCGGCGTAGCGCTGGCCGGAGCCAAGCCAACCCGAACTGAGGGGTCTAGCCTCAGATCGTCGCTCCCCGAACAACTCCTCTTACGTGAGCCTCGTACGCGAGGGAATCGTTCCGGAGCCGCCGGGCCGCCCGAGCCCGAGCAGTCCGGGCCGCCACCTCGAAGCCTCCCTCGATCACCTTCTCAAACACGATCTGAACCAAGGCTGCCGACCCTGAAAACACAAGCAACAGAGCAGACAACGGCGCCAGCAGCGCAATCAAGAGCTTCCGTAAATCGTCCTCGGGCCCAACGATCTTGCCGATCAACCAGGTCAGAAGTACAAGCCCCATGACCCACGCTATCCTTATAACGACCTCGGAGATCTGTTTGGCCGCCGCTCCGAACAAGGCCGCAAGCAACAAGAGCAGCGCCATCGTTGCAACAAGGGCGAGGGCCAGAATCCGTCCGCGAGCGCTATCGCGGAGCCATGGCTCGAGCCGCTTGGGGCCGACTGCCACGTGAATGAACCCTGCTAACGACAAGGTAATGAAGAAACCGTAAAGCTGAGGTAGCACCTCAACCTGCCGGTTGAAGAAAGGTAGGTAAATGGGTTCTCCGACAAACAAACCCAATGAACTGAACACATGGGCAGCAATGAGTGTGTCTACCGCTAACACAAACGTTATCATCCAGAGAAGCATCACATCCTTTCGGTGTTCGAGCCCGAGGTCCGCCTCCAAGTGTCGAAAGACACGTCCGGTCCACGAGTTCATCACCGCTTCGGTCGTCGCCTTGCGACGCTTAGCGGAAGCCTCAACCTCGGCATCTAGTCTCTTAACTTCGTTGTCGAGCTCGTTTGTTCGCCTCGAGAATAGTTCCCGCTGCCACCGCAGCTCCTCAGCTATGGCCGCTCCGTCGCCAGCGTGAGTTGCTGCTACTACGGGCTCGTTGCCACCCAACAAACCTACAACTCCGGCCAGATCACCAAGCAGGACTGGCTTTCGCGCGCGTCCGACAGTAAACCCCCAAAGGTGACCAAGCGGTCGCACGAGCACCGCCCAAACAAACGGCCACAGAAGGTGCGTTCCGGCTAGGGCGCCGAGGACCAGCAGGACAGCGGGGAGCGCTCTAGCGATTGTGGTCCACGTGACGTTCATGGCTCACCTAGTGGACTGTATTCATGAGTTCGAAAGCGCTCGGATGCGCCGACTCGGGTCCGCGGAGGACCAGCGGAAGGGCGTCGCGGTGCGATTGTACTGGTGGATGTAGTGGCGCAGCTTGCGCGCGAGATCGGTCACCGACGTGAAGATGCCTCGGGCGATGACATCGCGCTCGATCTTGGCGAACCAGAGCTCGACTTGGTTCAGCCACGAGCTGTAGGTTGGCGTGAAGTGCATCGTGACGCGCGGATGCGCGGCGAGAAAGGCCTGCACCTGCGGCGTCTTGTGGGCGGAGAGATTGTCGGCGATCACATGGATCGAGCGGCGCTTGGGTTGGGACGCCACGAGCTGGTCCAGAAACCCGACGAACTCGCTGCTGGTGTGCCGCGCGGCCGTCTTGCCGAGTACCGCGCCGGTGCGGGTCTCCAGCGCCGCGTAGAGCGAGAGCGTGCCATGGCGCACGTACTCAAAGCCGTGCCGCTCGGCCCGGCCCGGCGACATCGGCAGCACCGGGTCGCGGCGATCGAGCGCCTGAATGGCGGTCTTCTCATCCACGCAGAACACGGCCGCATGGGCCGGAGGATCCAGATAGAGCGCGATGATGTCCGCCGCCTTCGCTTCGAAGTCGGGATCGGTCGAGCGGACGTAGCGCTCCAGCCGGTGCGGCTTCAGCCCGGCGCGCTGCCAGGCTTTGGCGATGAGCGTATGGCTCACGCCCAGCTTGCCCGCGAGCAGACGCGTCGACCACTGGGTCGCACCGTTGGGCGGCTTGCGCCGCGTCCATGCCAGGATCCGTGCCTCCAACGCCGGCGTCAGCACCGTCGGGCGGGTGCCCTGGTGGCGCGCCCCGAGCCCGGCCAGCCCGCGCTGCGCGAAGCGTTGCTTCCACAGCGCGACCGTGGCCGAGCTGCAGCCCAGCGCCGCCTCGATCGCGGCATAGGGCCTTCCGTCCGCGAGCAGCAGCATCAGACGGGCGCGGCGCGCCACGTCGGCACGCACCCGCTGGGATCGCGCACGACGCTCCAACTCGGCGCGCTCATCCGGCGAGAGCTGCACGGCAGCAGAGGGAACCATGCCCACAAAGATAGCACTTTAGAACCTATGATTACAAGCCACTAGTATGGGAATATCCTCACTGACTGCGACCGAAAGAGCTCACTGAAGAATCGACGCTGTGCCCTACCGAATGCGGCTGAGCCTCCATCGAACAGGCCGATAACCGTTACCGAGAACCGCAATGTATCTAGCGCAGTCGGAAGCAGATTGAGCTCTTGAGCGCGGGTCATGACGGCCCTCGCGAGGGTTGTGTCTTCTACGAATCTCTCGGGCGTGAGTTTCAGGTTCTCGAGCTCGACGAGGCCGTCCGTAACGAATACAAGGCGGACGGGTGACGTTTCTGAGCCGCCTTCATACTGTGTGGCCACGCGCCGAATGTGCTCGAGTAGGGGCGACCGAAGATACTCTCGCCGGCTCCCAGACTCTATTCGATTTCGCAGCCACTGAATGACTGAGTCAACAACGGAACTCTGGGCCGAGCTGTCCGGCCTCCTGACCTCTCTCACGTTTATGATGACCCTCTTAGGAGGGCGCGTTGTCACGTGCACTTGAAGCACCAGATTGGCCGACGGCAGCTGCCAAACTCGCTCGTCGCGGGCCTCAGCGCCCGATCCACGGTAGTTGGCCCCGAAGAGCCGCACGCGCACGATATCACCTGGCTGCGGATTGAGATCCCCGGTGAGGAACTCCTCGAGCAGTCTCAAATCATAGAGCGCAAGGTTGAGCAGGCGATCTTGGTGGACGACGCTTCTCTCATACATAGATCCTGTCACGTCAAACGACACGTCAATCGTTCTCGTCAGCTCTTCCGGAGGCCACGACACGGTGTCGAGTCGCGTCTCGGTGTAGTGGCGGAGTAGGTACGCGGTTGCTGTCTCGCTCTTGAGAAGTTCTGAGCCCGGCCCGCTGCTTGTCACGGTCTCCGGAGGAGTGCACGCCTCAAGGAGCAGTACGCAAATGCAGAGTGCGATGGCATTGGTCCTGAGCATTATCTGACGCCCTCATGCTCCCGTAGAGCCCAACACGGCCTTGCGGACGCCTTACCAATGCAACATTAACCTGCGACTGTCAACTGGCACCAACAACCTAATCCACCTACGTCAGGGGCCTCGCGCCGAGGACTCCTGGCGATGCGAGCACGATGCGAACCCGATGGACCAGAGAAAACGTTGGGCGACAGCCAGCCCATTGCAGATCGCTTATACGAGCAACAGGCCGACTACTCCCGCCACAGCCACGAGCAAGGGCTCGGGCAGCCGCCAGGCGTGCAGGACGAGGAGCGATCCCGCGCCGATCGCGAGCGTGGGCAGGTCGGTGATGGCACGCTGCGCCAGCACGAGGACCGCGCCTGCGATCGCGCCCGAGGCCGCGGCCGTGACGCCGTCCACGAAGGCGCGCACCCGCGCGCTCGCCACCAGGCGCGAGAAGAACGGCGCGGCGAGCACCACCGCCAGCCACACCGGCAGGAACACGCCGATCGCGGCCACCAGTCCGCCCAGCGGCCCGGCCGCGAGGTGGCCGACGAACGCGACTGTGATCACCACGGGCCCGGGCGTGATCATCGCCACCGCGACGGCATCGAGGAACTGCCGGTCGTCGAGCCACCCGTACTCCGCCACGACGCCGCCATAGAGAAACGGCACGATCGCGAGCCCGCTGCCGAACACCACGGCGCCCGCCTTGAAGAAGAACGCGCCGATCCGGGGCAGCGCGTCGAGCCCGGCGGGGCCGTGCAGGCCGGTGAGCAGCCACGGCGGAATCGCGAGCGCCGCCGCCGCCGCGGGCGGGAGGCGCTCGCGGGCAGCGAGCACCACGAGCCCGCTGCCGACAATCACCCACACGATCTCGCGCGCCGTCACGGCCACCACGACGGCGTTGAGCGCCCACACGCTCCACGCCAGCGCGTCGCGTCCGAGCGTCATGCGGGCGAGTTTCGCCGCGCTGCGCGCGATGATGGCGATGACCGCCGCGCCCACCCCGTAGAACGCATGACGCATCCACGGCAGCTCGCCGGCCTGGAGGTACAGGGCGGCGAGCAGGAGCACGATCGCGAGCGACGGAACCACGAACGCGACCGTGGTGACGGTGGCTCCGAGCAGACCGCCCCGCAGCCAGCCGAGATAGGTCGCGACCTGGGCCGCGAGCGGCCCGGGGGCGAGCTGCGCCAGCGCCAGCGCTTCGGCGAACTCGCGCTCATTGAACCAGCGCCGCCGCTCGACGAGGTCGCGCTGCATGTACCCGACCAGCGCGATCGGTCCGCCGAACCCCGTGGCGCCGAGCCACAGGAAATAGCGGGTGAGCGCCGCGAGGCTCACCGGCGGCGTCGCGCGAACGCCCGGTACAACCCCTCGAACAGGTCGGTAGCGCGTGCGAGCCGCGCGGCGTCGTCGGGGTGCGCGGCGACCAGGCCGTCCACCAGCGCCGCGACCCCCGCCGCCTCCGCTCGGCCGAACCGGTCGTCCTTGCAGTCCACGTCGTGGACGATCTCGCCCAGCTGGGCCAGCGCGGGATCGTCGAGGCCGAACCGCGCCAAGAGCGTCTCGAACGTGCACCGGGCGCCCTGGTGCGTGTACTCGGCGTCGAACATGTCGAACCGCAGCTCGCCCGGCTCCGCCCGGTAGCCGCGGGCCGGCACGAACTTGAAGCGCGCCTCGGGATCGATGAACCGGCGGATCAGCCACGCGCTGGCCATGCGGTCCACCTTGATGCCGGTGCGCGTCACCCACGTGCGCCCGGGCTCGACGCGGTCGAGCGCCGGGCCCTCCGCTGCCTGCGCCGCCACATCCCGCTCGCGCGCGAACATCGCCTCCACCTCCTCGTCGCTGATGCCACGCAGGAACGACGCGGCGCACACCACGGCGTCGCCGCCCTCCGCCGCGATGTCACGCGCGAGCCACTCGAAGTCCTCGTACGCCTCTTCCGTGTTCCGCAGCACGTACACCGTGTTCTTCAGGGCGACCGCCCCGATCTTGGCCAGGCGCCGCCGGACCTTGACCCGCAGGTAGGCCGGCTCCGGCGGGATCTGATGGATCAGCAGCAGCCAGCGCGGCGCGCCGGGGGCCCCTTGCGCGGTTGATTCAACTGTATCATTCATTACATCGCTAATGTATCTCTCATCGGACAGGCGGTCAACAGGCGGCGCATGAGCACGGAACCGGTTCTGGTCCTCTCGCGATCCGACGTGGCGGACCTGCTGGACCCGGCCGCGACGGTCGAAGCCGTCGAGGCGGCGTTCCGCGCCCACGGCGAAAGCACGGCCGGCCCCTCCGGGGTACTCGCCACGCACGGCGAGGGAGGCGGTTTCCACGTCAAGGCGGCCGTCCTGTCCCTCGCCCGGCCGTTCTACGCCGCGAAGGTGAACGGCAACTTCCCAGGGAACCCTGTGCGCCATGGCTTGCCGACGATCCAGGGCGTGCTGGTGCTGGCGGACGCGGCCGACGGAACGCCGCTGGCGGTCATGGAGTCGGGCGAGCTGACCGCGCGCCGCACCGCGGCCGCGAGCGCGGTAGCCGTGCGTCATCTGGCCCGCGCCGACGCCGACACCGCGGCGATCATCGGCTGCGGCGCCCAGGCCCGCGCTCACCTTGCGGCGCTGGTGTCGGTGCGCGCGCTGACGCGCGTGTGGGTCGCCGACCAGGACGCCGAGCGCGCGCGGCGGTTCGCGGAGGAGGCGGCCCGGGAGTTCGGCGTCGAGGTGCGACCGGCGGAGAGCGCGCGCCGCGCCGCGCGCGCCGCCGCGATCGTGATAACGTGCACCACGGCCACGGCACCGGTGCTCGACGTCGGCGACGTGCTGGCCGGCACCTTCGTGGCGGCCGTCGGCGCCGACAACGAGCACAAGTCCGAGATCGCGCCGGCGCTGATGGCCCGCGCGGCGGTGGTGTGCGACGTGGTGGAGCAGTGCGCCCGGATCGGCGACCTGCACCACGCGCTGGAGGCCAACGCGATGCGTCTCGAGGATGTGCGCGCCGAGCTGGGTTGGGTGGTGGCGGGCCGGAGCCCCGGGAGGCGCAGCGACGACGAAATCGTCATCTTCGACAGCACCGGCACGGCGCTGCTGGACGTCGCCGCGGCGGCCGTGGTCTACGAACGCGCCCGGGCCGCCGGCCGCGGAACCCCGGTGCCGCTCCGGGACTGAGCACGATGCGCATCGACGCCGACTACCTGCACCGCATCCTGGCGGACCTGGTCCGCCTCAACTCGATCAACCCCGCCTTCACGGGGGGCCGCGGGCGCACCGACGAGCGGCTCGTCGCAGCGTGCGTGGCCGATGCCCTCCGCGCGTTAGGCGGGGAGGTGACGCTGCACGAGCCGCAGCCGGGGCGCGTCAGCGTGACCGGACGCGTGCGCGGGTCGGGCGGCGGGCCGTCGCTGATGCTCTACGCCCACCACGACACCGTCGGCGTCGAGGGGATGGCCGACCCGTTCTCCGCGGAGATCCGGGACGGCCGGATGTACGGCCGCGGCGCGTACGACATGAAGTGCGGCGTGGCCGCGTGTCTCGGCGCGGTGCACGCGCTGCGCGCCGGCGGCGTCCGGCTCGCCGGCGACCTCGTGGTGTGCAGCGTGGCCGACGAGGAAACGGCCAGCATCGGCATCAGCGACGTGCTCAGCCGCGTGCGCACCGACGCCGCCATCGTCACCGAGCCGACGGAGCTCGAGGTCTGCGTCGCGCACAAGGGCTTCGCGTGGCTACGGGTGTCGACCCACGGCCGCGCCGCGCACGGCAGCCGGTACGACGAGGGGGTGGATGCCAATCTCCGGATGGGGCGATTCCTCTCGCGTCTCGAGGTGCTCGAGCGGGCGCTGCGCGCGCGGCCCGCCCATCCGCTGCTCGGCACGCCGTCGCTGCACGCCGCCGTGCTGAAGGGTGGAACCGGCGAGAGCACCTATGCCGCGCGGTGCGACCTCGACATCGAGCGGCGCATGCTGCCCGCCGAGCGAGACGAAGACGTCCTGGCCGAGATCCGGGCGATCCTAGGCGAGCTGAGCGCGGCCGATCCGACCTTCCAGGGTGAAGTCGCCCTGTCGCTCAGCCGCCCGGGCTGGGAGACGCCGGTGGACGCCCCGATCGCGCGCGCGGTGCGTGACGCGGCGCGGCGCGCGCTGGGCCGCGACGGCCCGCTCGTCGGCAAGTGGTACTGGATGGACACGTCACTGATCGCGCAGGCGGGCATCGAGACGATCGTGTTCGGCCCGAGCGGCGCGGGCGCGCACGCGGCCGTGGAGTGGGTGGACCTCGCCTCCGTCGAGCAGACGGCCGCGATCCTCGCGGAGGCTGCAGTCACCTACTGCGGCGGTGCCGGACACGGGCTCAAGCCCGTGCTCGGCGGAACCCCGACCTGAAGGACGGAAGACAGTGCGCTGGATCACTCGAGAGCGGCCGAAGATCGATCGGGTGGCGTGCCCGTGGCTGATCGCGCGGTTCATCGACGAGGCGCCCGAGTTCCTGTTCGCGCCCGCCGCGGAGGTGCTGGAGCGGGCCGAGCGGTGCGGGGCGACGCCGTACGACGTCGAGGGCGTCGAGCTGTCGCACGAAGGTCCGCTGTGCAGCTTCGACGCGTTCGTGAAGAAGTACCGGATCGCGGATCCCGCGATCCACGACCTCGCGGTCATCGTGCGCGCCGCGGATACGGACCGGCTCGATCTGGTCCCCCAGGCGGCCGGGCTGCTGGCCATCTCGCTCGGGCTGTCGCAGTGCTTCGCGGACGACCACGAGCAGCTGCGACACGGCTTCGTGGTCTACGACGCGCTGTACGCCTGGCTCACGAAGGCCCGCGGTGAGCGGCACACCTGGAATCCGCAGCGGCGGCCGCCGGAACCTCCCGCGTTCGGGGTGCGGCTGTAGCGGTGTGCTGAACCCGGCTCCGCCTCAAGCGGTTGTTAGGCGCTGCCGCCCGCGAAGACCGGTCCCGCGACGGCGACGGCCGGAAAGGTGCGCAGCAGCTGCCGGTCCCACGTGACCAGCGGGACCTGCAGCTCGCGCGCTAAGGCAACGTACTCGCAGTCATAGACCGAGCAACTCGACTCAGCCACCAGCTGAAGGACCGCATCACCCCGAACGGTGTACTCGCGGCCCACCAGCAGGCGCTCCGCCAATTCGTGCACCGCCGCGGCGTCGGCCACCCGCAGCCCCCGCTGGCGCATGTAGCCGGCGAGGATGCTGCGAAACTCACTGCGCCAAAGGACCGGGGCGGCCCACACCGGATCACGGCGGAAGGCGCCCTCGGCATCCTCTGCCTCCGGGCCTCCGAGCAGCAGGTAGGCCAGCAGGTTGCTGTCCGCGACGATCACGCCCGGCCTGTCGCCCTGGCGGCCTGCAGCTCCCGTGGCCCCAGTGGCTTGAGGGCCAGGCGTGCCCGCAGCGTGGCAGCCTCCCGCAGCCAGGCCCCGGCATCGATCGGCCCGGCGCCCACGCCGCGCTCCAAGCAGACGATGATCTCGCCGTTGAGGCTGCGGCGGTGGGCTTCGGCTTGGCGCTTCAGGCGGCGGTACAGCTCGGGCGGCATGCCCTTGATGGTCAGGGTCGGCATCGCAGGTTCCTTTCCGGTACCATTATGGAACCTCGCGCCCTACCCCGTTCTGCGCAACGGGCGACCGGCCGACACGAAGAGAAAGCGCTGCCGGCAGCCGGTGCGCCTCCGTCAGCCGACACGTACGCGCTTGATGCGCTCCAACTGCCTCGCCTCAGCCTCTTGGGCATGATACAGCTCCCAACGAAGCTGCAGGTTCATCCAGAGATCAGGCGTCGTGCCGAAGAACCTGGCGAGCCGCAGCGCCGTGGCCGGCGTGATACCGCGACGCCCGTTCACCAGCTCATTGACGCGCTGATACGGCACACGGATCCCCTCGGCCAGATCCCGCTGCGAGAGGCCCATCGGGGTCAGAAACTCCTCGAGGAGCATCTCGCCGGGGTGGCTCGGTGCGCGGTGGGTCGGGATGCGGACCATGGACGCCTCCATCCTGCGTCTAATGGTGGTAGTCAACGATCTCGACCTCCGTAGGCCCAAGCTCCGTCCACGCGAAGCTGCAGTGCCCTGTTTAGGCAGCGCCCTTGGCAGGCGTCCAACGCAGGGCCGGCTTGCGCCGGGCAGTGGCACAGTCTCTGAGGTAGAGGTTAATCAGCGTTTGGTACGCGATGCCAGTCTCTTCCGCGAGCGCCTTGAAATAGCTGATCGTGGGCTCGTCAAGGCGGATGGTGACCGAGCGCTTCAGACGCTTGGCATAAGGATTGGGCCGTGCGTTTGTGAAATCGTACTCCTTCTTCATGGCAGCCACCTCCGAGCATACTGCTCGCGTTCGTGACGAGTCGCCTTGCGGGCTGATATGAGCCGGATCGCGTTCTCGCCCTCCCGGTAGCAGTGCACTACCAGCAGGAGCCGGAGCTGGGCACTGAGGCCCAGCAACACGAACCGATCCTCCTCAAGCGAATGCTCCGGATCGTCGAGTAGGAGACCGTGCTCGTCGGTAAAGGCAGTCTCGGCCTCCGCGAACGACACTCCGTGCCGGCGACGGTTCGCGCGGGCTTTGGCGGGATCCCACTCAAACCGCAGGTCGGCCATGCGGCAATGTACCTACGGCGTATGTACATGGCAAGGGGCGGCGGCCGCAGCGGCGGCCGCCGGGCTCGCCGCCGTCGTGGGGCGTGCGGATGTAATCGCTCGTCAACGCCCGCTGAGCGAATCCAAGCTGCGGCGCGCCGCGGCGAACCCGGGTCGCCGCCGCAAAGACTCCTCGAACGCGGCGCGGGCGCTATCCACGTGACCGAGCTGGACGAACGCCTGCCCGAGCCGCCACCACGCACCGTAGTCGCTGTATGTGACGAACGAGTCGGCCGGGGCCGTATTCTGGGTAGCGTACCGTAGATGGCGCTGCGCCTGGCCGGGATCACGTCGCAGCTCGAGCAGCGCCCGCCCCAGGAAGTAGCGGGCGACGGGATCCGCCGGGTCCGCCGCGACGGCGCGCTCGAGGATCGGCAGCGCCGGCTCGGGCCGCCCAGTGATGAGCCAGTAGAACCCGGCGCGCAGGAGCACCGGCCGCTCGGGCCTGACCTCCGCGAACCGGCGCACGAGCGAGTCGGCACGAGAGCGGCCATCGCGGCCGCCGCGCAGATGTACCGACGCGAGAGCGAACGTGCCGCGCACCGGGTCGAGCTGCCGGAGGCGCTCGGCGATGATCCGCGCGGAGTCGCGATCGCCTCCCACGATGCCCGGTGCCTGCGACAGGTAGCCGGCCCACCCCTCGAGATAGCTCGGGTTGTTCGGCTCGAGTGCGACGGCGCGGGCGTAGCCGCGCCGGGACTGCCGCGCCGGGCCGAGGCCGCCGGGAATGCCGGCACGCGCAGCCTTCTCCCCGGCGATTTCGCCGAGCCAGAACTGCACCTGGGCGTTCGACGATTCCGCCACCGCCAGGCGACGCACCAGCGTGTACGCGCTGTCCACGTCGCCCAGCCGCAGCCGCTGGCGCGCGACGTCCAGCGGCGACTGCGCGAACGCGGGAGCGTGAAGCAGCGTGGCCAGGCCGATCGCCCCGAGCCAGCGGGGCATCGTCACTCCGCCCGCAGCGCCCGCACCGGATCCACCCGCGCCGCGCGGCGCGCGGGCAGCAGGCAGGCGATCGCGGCGACCACCAGCAGCAGCAGGACGGCGCCGCCGATCGTCGCCGGGTCGCCGGGCCGGACCCCGTACAGCAGGCCGCGCAGCAGCCGCGTCGACAGCAGCGCGAGCGTGAGGCCCGCGGCGGCGCCAGCGCCGACGAGCACGAGCCCTCCGCGGACGACGAGCGCCACGACGTCCGTCACCGTCGCGCCGAGGGCCACACGGACGCCGATCTCCTGCGTCCGCTGGGTCACGCCGTACGAGACCAGCCCGAACAGGCCGACGGCCGCCAGCGCCAGCGCCAGCAGCGCGAATGCCGTCGCGAACGTGGTGCCCAGCCGGGCGAACAGCAGCGCCCGCCCGTACTTGAGATGATCGGCCATCGGGTACACGTCGAACAGCGGGAGCGCGGGGGCCAGCTCGCGGAGCAGGCGCCGGACGGCGGGCGCGGTCGCGAGCGGGTCGCCCGCGGTGTGGAGGTGCAGCGTCACCTGCCCGCGCGGGGCCTGGGCAAAGGGAAGATACAGGAACGGCCGCGGGCTCTCGCCGACCGTCATCCAGGTCGCCGTGGAAACGACGCCGACGACCTCCGTCCAGGTGGAGTCGTTGTCGACCCGGACGCGGCGCCCCACGGCCTGCGTGCCGGGCCATAGCCGCTCGGCCATCGCGGCGTTCACGATGGCCACACGCGGCATCGTGGAGTCGTCGGAGGCCGCGAAGTCGCGCCCTGCGTGCAGCTGCATCCCCATCGTGACGAAGTAGCCGGGGGTCACGACGTTGCTGAAGATGCCGAGGTGGTCCTCGCGAAGCCCGGGCAGGCCGCCCTCGGGGTACACCTGGGTCACTTCGTCGTTGTAGCCGAGCGGCGTGCGGCGGGCGATCGCCGCGTGCGTGACGCCCGGCAGCGCGCGCGCCCGTGCCAGCAGGTCGTCGGCGAGCCGCAGCCGGGCCGGCGCGCCGCGCACCGTCACGAGGTCCACCGTGGCGAGCAGCACGTGATCGGTGCGGAACCCGAGATCCATGCGCAGCGCGTGCCGCGTGCTGCGCGCGAGCAGGCCGGCGCACGTGAGCACCACGAGCGCCGCGGCGACCTCTGCCGCCACGAGGACGCCGCGCAGCCGCTGCCTCGACGGCGAGCCCCGCGTGCCGTCCTTGAGGTCCGCGTGCAGGTCTGCGCGCGAGACCTGCGCGGCCGGCCCCAGCGCGGCCCCAAGCGAGGCCAATACCGCCACCGCAAACGTGAAGCCGAACACCCGGCCGTCGGGCGTCAGGTCGAACCGGAGCGGCACGTCCGTCGCGATCCGCACGTGCGCGAGCCACGTCGTGACCGCCCACGCCAACGCCGCGGCCAGGAGACCGCCCGCCGCGGCGACCACCACGCTCTCGGCCAGGACGAGCCGGACGATGCGGCCGCGCGAGGCGCCGAGGGCCGCGCGCACGGCGATCTCGCGGCGGCGGACGGTGGCCCGCGTGAGCACCAGGCTCGCGACGTTGGCGCAGGCGATCGCCAGCACCAGCGCGGTCAGCACGAGGAAGGCGGCCGAGATCCGCGGCACCGAGCCCGAGACGGCCAGCACCGGACGCGCCTGTGGCTCGGGCACCAGCACGGCCCGCTTGCCGCGGTTCGTCGCCGCGTGGTCGCGCTCGAGCCGCGCCGTAACGGCGTCCACGACGGCGCGTGCGCGCGTCACCGAGACCCCGGGGCGCAAGCGGCCGAACACGTTGACCATGCTCGCCTCGCGCTGCGCCATCACCGCGGTGAACACCGAGCCGATCTGGTTCAGCGGCGCCCAGACGTGGGCCTGCACGAGGCTCTGCGCGCCCGTGAAGCCCGGCGGCGCGACGCCGATGATCGTGGCGGGGTTGCCGTCGATCCGCACCGCGCGCCCGATCACCCCCGAATCTCCCGCGAACCGGCGCCGCCAGAACCCATGACTCAGGACCAGCACCGGGTTCGCGCCGGGCACCGCGTCTTCGCCTGCCGCGAACCCGCGGCCGTGCCGCATCGCCACGCCGAGCGCGGTGAAGTAGTTGGCCGTCACTTCCTCGTACATCACGCGCTCGGCATCCTCGCCCTCGACCGACAGGGCGCCGGCCTGCATCACGTACCCGGCCAGCGCCTCGAACACGTCCCGCTCCGCGCGGTAGTCGAGGAAGTCGGGAAACGACAGCTCGTGCGGCAGGTTGAGCGTGGGCGTGCTCATGCCGAGGAATACGAGGCGGTCGGCGCCGGGATAGGGCAGCGGCCGAAAGAGGTAGGCGTTGACGACGCTGAACACGGCACTGTTCAGGCCGATGCCGAGCGCGAGGGTGAGGACGACGACCGCCGTCCACCCGGGTGTGCGACGCAACGTCCGCACCGCGAGACGCACGTCACCGGCCCACGCGAGCCACGCCTCGAGCCGCGCGGCCCGGCGGACCTGCCGGCCGAGCGCCGCGGCTCCCGTTCGCCGCACCGGCTCGACCGCGCCGAATTCCTTCCGCGCCACGCGCTCCGCCTCGGGCCGCGGCATCCCACCGGCCACGAGCTGGTCAGCGCGCTGCTCGAGGTGCCCGTGAATCTCCGCGTCGACGTCGCCGGCCGGGTCGGGGCGCACCAGCCGCGCGTAGCGGCGCCAGATCGGCTCGCTCACCGCGCCTCGGCCTCGAGCACCTTGCCTACCGCTTCCGCGTACCGGCCCCACGTGGTGGCCTGCGCGCGCAGCGCCTTCCGGCCGTCGGCCGTGAGCCGGTAGAACCGGGCCCGCCGGTTGTTCTCGGTCGTGCCCCACTCCGCCGCGATCCAGCCCCGCTCTTCCATGCGGTACAATGCGGCGTACAGGGCGCCGTCTTCCACGAGCAGCCCGATAAGTTTATGCCTCGGGCTGCAGGCGCGCCACCGCGGGCAGCCGCCCCGGCAGCTGAAGATCCTTGTTAGGTTTGTGCCCGTGCCGACGCGAGGCGCCATTCCACTACCAGGAAGGAGCCTAGGGGCAGCCCCAATGCCAGCGCGGCTGCCAGAAAGCGCACCTGGGTGGCACGAACAGCATCCCGGCTCGCGCGCTTGGACTCGGCAAACAGCATCCGCTCGCCCCGCCACGCCATGACGTCCCAGGCGCCACCACGGCGCCCGGCGCGGCGATAGATCCGATCGAGCAGGGCGTGCGGTGCGGGCGGCAGCTCTGGCAGGGGCTCGGCGCCCCAGTAGCCCTGTCGGAAAGCGCGCCGATAGCTATCGATCCAGACGCCATCCCAGCCCTTGGCCTGGAGGGACCAGAGAATTGCCAGCTCTGCGAAAGCGGGCCGGCCGCTGTGCGCGACGATGGCCTTTCCGCCGAACGTGTTGCCGGGCGGCTTGCCAGCCCAGGGCGCAAAGGTCGGCATCGCCTTCGGGACACGCACAATGCGGCCGTTTGGCAGCTCGAAGCGCTCAAATGTGGAAGGCTGCAAGTCGAGGGGAAGCGATTGTGAGACGGCGGGCGGCAATGGGGCAGCTCCATTTCCTGTTATACCGCGTCCTGCACGATCGGTGATCGGTGGCGTTGGTCGCCAGCGCACCAACCCAGGTAAAGCGCGGGTGCCTGTGCGCTCGGTACAGGAGCGACGGCACCGACCGCGACAGAAGCTCCGAGCGCGGCTGCGAACGCTTGAAAGTCGTTGAACCAGCGTGACTCCGGACTGAAGGACTGGACGAGCATGACCGCGGCATGAGCGTGGAAGCGCTTGGCGGTCAAGATCGCAGATGCCGACCGGTGCAGAAGCTGGTAGCGAATCGTGTCCGGCAACGGCTGCGTGAGGCCGAGGGTCTCGTAGAGGTAGCGAAGTCGCTCATGCTGCCCGCCCGAGGCCTCCGCTCGCTTCTCAGCTATCGTCGGGCCGAACGGTTCGTCGACCTTGGCCTCAACCGCGAGCACGACCAAGCCGTGCGCGTTTGTGGCCACCGCGAGAACGTCGGTGTGCGAGGCGGTCGAGCCACCTGGCAGGGGCACTTCCCATTCGGGAACCGCGATAACGAGATCGAGGCCGCGTAGCTGGGCGGGCCCAGAGTTGAGCGCTGCTCGCACGTCGCTCGGCAAGCCATCGGCCGCCTCCCACGAGGAGGCCGCGGCCATGGCCGACGCTCCCGGCTTCCAGTGGAGGTCCGGTTTCGCCAAGAGTCGCTTCCAGTCGCCGGGCGACTGCGCCGGGATCATTATCCGCTTCACGAGAATCTCCGAGACGCGGTATCACGGTTGTGGCAATCAGCGGCGGGGTGGCGTCTTGCCCGCGCTGGCGCCAAGCGGGGAAGCCGAGTGTTGGCACTGGAGTGCATGCTGGAAGTCTATGCCGCGGGCTGCGCGCGCGCCAGCGCGGGCAGCCGCCCCGGCAGTGCATTGCCATGTTAGGCCGACCGCCGCATTAGATCGTTCACGCGGCGTTGGCTGAGCCGCCACGAAGCTGGAATGGTGTCGACTGAGCCAGAGCCGAGCCCAGACTTGTACTCATGATGCTCGTAGAGGATTGTCGTGCCGTGCCCATTGCGTGTTGACTTCATGTGGCGTACGACCTCAGCCACGGTGGCAAGGTAGACTTGAGGAAGTGAAGCCAACGCCACGTCGCCGAACTGCACAAAGCAGTACACGACGTGGGGACTCTGGTCGCGTGCCCAGGCCTCGATCGCCTCGTGGTAGGATCGCCCCTTCTTGTAACCTTGGACGAAGCCCCAGCCGAAGTCCTGGCTTCCCTTCACCGATACCTTGAGGAAGCGGTCGCCCTTGGTCGCGACTAGGTCATACTCGGGTTGGTTGGCACCGTATTGCACCAGGACATCGCAGCCGCATCGCGCAAGGACTCCGGCGGCGAACGCCTCCGCTGCGGTCGCGACGTGGAAGGGCTTCACTGCGATTGCGTTGCGGCGGGACGGCTTAGCAGACAGCGCCCGAGCTGCGAGCCGCGGCCCCCGTCATTGCGGCGCGCGCGGAGGTCACAGCGCCTACACCGGTGCAAAGCCGCCCCGGTTCGCAGCGTCACGAGTTTGTTAGGCTGCACCCGCCAAGACGCGGAGCCTGGCTGAGCAGCCGCACGATGGAACTCACGGCGTATCCTTCACCGAGAGCGTCTTGCCGAGCACGCGCTGCCAATCCTCGAGCCGCGCACAGTGGTATCTACCACCTTGGAACTCCCGCAGCTCCACCGCGCCTTCTCCGAGGAGTCTGTTGAGGAGTTCGTGCTTCAGCTGCTCTTCGGACTGCGTGTCAGAGGGCGTCTTGATCTCCTTGATCACGTAGTACAATTGTCCGGTCTTGATTCCAACTCGTTCACCGGTTGGTCCGGGGACCCGTACCCACTTGATACTCACCTGCTTGAGAGCCTCCGCTAGGGCGCTCACAAGTCGATCCACGGCACCGCTTAAGGCCTTCTCAATAGCCTGGGCCGTCGTTCCGTCAAGACGCAGGGCTGCTTGGTCCGTCTTCACATACTGGGAGTAGGCGTGCTCAAAACTCCGAACTCGCACGGGCAGCACGAAGGGCTGTTTCGGGGCGCTCCACATGTAGCAGTTGCCGGGAATGGGTTCCCCTATCAGGTGCGAGAGTATGTCGTCTGAGTAATGCGAGTTGTATTTGCCCAGCGTTCCAGCGTCGCCCTCTGAAAGGAGATGGAAACAGAACCAGTTGTCAGCCTGGCTCATGATCTCGGGGGCCATCGAGCCCGGTTGCTGAGTAATCAGGATTGCACCGAGTTCGTATTTCCTGCCTTCCTTTACCCATTCGACGAATGGGCTGGTGTCGTCCAAGTTCCGACCCAGAACGCTCTGCGCCTCTTCAAGGACGGCAATAGTAGGAATGATGGGCTGGCCCCCGGTGAAGTTCTCCTGGTTGTGAGAGAACAGACGGCGCAAAAGCAGGCCGGCGAGGGTGTTACCTGCTCCCGAGCTGAGCAAGCTCAAGTCGATCACGACGATGGCTCCTCTCGAGAGCGCCTCGATCGTTCCCGCCAAGAGCCGGCTATCAGGGTCGTGAAGGAGTCGAACCACGCCGGACATGTTGCTCCGAGCCGCAGCGATCTCGGCGGCGCTGTTCTGAATCTGATTGGCGGGATAGCCTAGCAGCTGGCCCACCTGTTGGTCGGATGCTTGCAGGCCGTGCTCCTTAACCAGGTCCACCAAGGCGCGCCAGTCGTTGTCGGTGAGTCCCTTGAGCTTGAGCACGTTCTGCTGCGTCTGGCGGTCGGCCGAGACGGCAACACTGATGACGTCGCGTGCTCGGAGTTCCCTGATGTCCAGCTTGACCTGACCGACCTTCCAGCTGCTGTAGTGCGGGCTGGGCGCGTTCTTGTTTGTGAAAACGACGAGCTGGTTTCGAAGGTGAGGCACATCGCACAGGCCTGGACGGCCTTCGACGACGTCGGGCCAGAAGTACTCACCGTTGGGGTCGAAAATCACTGTGCCAACACTCCGGCCAGCGCCAGTCTTCGGCGGTTCACGGTAGAGTTCTGCAACGAGAAACTTCATGAGGTTCGATTTCCCGTAACCCGCCCGGGCAAATATCACCGAGCGGCGCGCCACGAGGTTTCTGATATTGAAGGTGACAGTGAGCTTGGGATCCATCGATCGAAAAGTGGGGTCTGTCTGAACCGTTCCCGCACCAGCGTAAACGAACTCACCCAACACGTAGTCGCCAAGTTCGGTGTTTCCCTGACTGAGTCGGCAGATCGCACCGAGGACTTCCGCGCTGGGTAGGGCAACCCTAGCGCCGAGGTGAGGCAGGCGACGCTGCGAAGGGACGTAGTTGATCTTGCCGTCGATGGCTCTGACGGCGCCCAACAGCTTTACTTGGACCCGGTACTTCAGTCTCTGTTCCTTGAGATCCTCCGGCACCTGCTGCTGCCGTCGCTGCATGGTGTTGACATAGTCCTCTCCCTCGGCGGTGGCAAGCAGCCCCGTCGGCACGAAACGCGTGATGCGCCCAAGGGCTGCCTCCTCGTTTGAGCCGAGCTCCACTAGCAAGAACTGACCGAGCTGCGGCCGATCCAGCATCGAGGCCTGGTACGGCGCTACGATCTCCGCAGCGAACTCAAGGCCCTTCTCGTTGAAACCCTTGAACGTTCCCATCAACTCGGAGTTGGCGAATAGCACGTTAGGCCTCCTTGTAGCGCAGGGCCGCAAGTGATCGCCCCAGGTGCTTCATGCGCAGCAGGCGCTCGGTTTGATCCTGACTGAGGCCAACTGCCATTGCCTCGATCAGCATGTCTTGCAGGACCTCGACCTCGAGTCCGGTGATCTTCGCGAAGTCATGTGCGCGCTGGATGCACATTGGATAATCAGGTATGGGGAATCCTTGCTGAGCGTCAACTGTGAGCTGCCCAAAGATCTTGTCAGCCTCCGAGACCTGCCATTCTGCGATATCAGCCGGCCAGACGGGATCGAATTGGCGGTCGCCGAACTTCACCAAGAAGAGGTTACCGAAGGACTGGTAGAGTCTCCGGCCCTGGTCATCCGGCTCCGAACTCTCATAGGTATCCAGCCACGTCCGGTCGAAGTTGTAGCAATCCGCCTCAACCTCCACGGGAACTCGGACATAGCATGGGTAGCCGCGGTGGAACGTCGCCTCCAGTTCCAGCGCCAGGGCCAGCTTTCCGAGCACGGCGCTTTGCTTGGCAACTCCGACGATTGACACTCGAACATTGCGTGCTTTGTGCTTGGCCACTCCCTCTCGGATCTTGGCGTCGATCTGGGGGAAGACCTTGCGCGTGAACGACTTCGTTCGGAGTAACCCATCGCGCACGAGAATTGTGTCAGAGCCCCACTGGATGGCCGGGTTCGTCACCAGATCGTACAATACCGCCCACTCGACAATGTCTCGATAGCAGCGGATTGCCCCCGTGCTCTTTCCGGGCGTGCCCGCCGCTCGGAGCAAGTAGGATAGATGACGCAGCCCCACGCCGAGATCAGCACACAAACGCAGGAGCGGCTGCACGGCGAGCGGAGAGCCAGGTTGGACGCGCTTCTCGAGCTCAGCAAGAGCGGCGGTGTTAGGAACGGCATCCAGCGCACACTCATTCCCACGAGAGTCGACAACGCGTACGAGCTCAATGACGGATGGGTTGAAGGTAAGGCGGTTGTCTCCTCCGTCGGCTGACACAAAGGAGACGGCGTTCACCGAGTAGGGGCGGAGGGGCTTGATGTCCTGCTTCAGTTGCCGTGCGAAACCTCTAAACTTGGCCAGCACTGGGTCATTGGTGAGTTGAGCCTCTCTGATCCTGGCCCTTAGCACATCTACGTCGAGATTCGCGAGCGCCATCGCCCCTCCTGCATCAGTTCGAGCGCGTCTGGATCAGTCCTGGCACCTATCGCTTCATGGCGGCCAGTATTGAGTCGCGGGTGACATCTCGGTAGCTGGAATCGCGGCTGCTGCGCGGGAGCATCCATCTGGCGACACAGTAGTCGGCTATGGTTCGCGCTGGCAGCAGGCTTGATCGGACACGGACGTGTTCGCCCCTGAGGACTGGGCGCCAATTCGTTGCCAAGGGCGCGGCGAACACCTCGCGTTGCACCCCGTGCTTGAGAATAACGTCCGCGTGTAGGCCAACGGACTCAAGAGCCGCTCTGGCGACGCGGATCTTCCAGTTGGGCCCCATTCCGAAGCGATGGCCGTCGGCGTAAGGGTGACCTAGAGCCGCCAGGTGTGACCTAAGTCTCTCGAAAAGGTGACCGGACAGGTGGAAGTGGCCAAACCCCTTCGTTTCCCCGATTCGCTCGAACCGAGCGCCACCTGGTATCCGCAACCGGTTGTAGAGCGATGATCGGCCCAAAGCCGACGTGGTGGTCAAAAGCACAAGCTTCGAGGGGTTCACCTTCCCGCGTATGACCGATTCCGCTCCGCGGTACTTCCTCTCGCAGGCGCGAATCACCTCGCGACTCGTCATCAAGGCGGCGACCAGTTTGCCGCCGATGAGCTGAGCGTACGGCGGGACAGCGCCTACGACAAATGCGTCCATGACCCGCACGAGCCTCTCGCGCCGATCTTGAACCGACCACCCAACCCATTGATCACGAGCGGCGAGGTTAAAAACGGGATCAGTGAGACCGAAGAGGCCGATCAACTTGCCGTTTTGTCTATCGCGGACTAGAAAGCGAAGCCGTCGGCCAAAGCCCTGCGAAACCGGAACAGACCAGAGGAGTGTCGCCATCCGGAAGAGGTCGGCCTCTTCTGTGCCAGAACGAACGACAACGAACTCCGGGTCTATGCGAGCGGGTGTGACCTCACCGCCGGCGGCAAAGTGCGCAGCAAGTTGCTGCCCTTGGACCTGAAGAAGGCGTCGATAGCTACTGCGCTGCTCGCTGCGGCCTAGGCGGTGAAGGCGGCGGACGGAGTCCTTCGTGAGCGCGCCGGGGATGAAGTAACCTCGCCCGTTCTTCTTGAATCCTACACGAAGCAGTCGATCGTAGACCGCACGGCGCAAAGACTGGTCTGCGGCTCGTCCATTTGACTTCACCGTTTTTCCTCGGCCGTTGGAGAAGTGGCCTTGGGGCTAGCCGGCACGGCGCCTCTGGAACGCCGGGCGAAAGGCCAGACGTTGCGACCCCAAGAAACAGCTAAACGCGGGGGGGTAAAGCCGCCGGCCGGAGCCGAGAGGCTGCCCGAGCAAGCATACCGCAGCCGAAAGCACCGGCTATACAGCAAGGCGCGATCCGACGGTGCGTGAACGACGCGGGGGGCGCTCAGCTGCAGTACCGCGCTAGGCCGATGCGCCGCGGTTGGCCCGCCACACTGCGCTGTCCTTCTGGAAATAGACCAGCTTCGGGTAGGAATCCATTAGGTTGATGAAGCTGGCCTGCGATGCCTTGTCAACAAGCTGGCGCACCCTGGCGGCCGTTGGGCTGCGAACCGCCGCGTCGTCCGGGTACTTCCAGTCAAACGAAGCGAGCTCAACCCTCCATTCAGCATAACGACCGGGGCGCAGAACCTCCTCGAGAACCTCAAGGAAGCTGGTCCCGAACTCGTTCTTCTTGCCGTCTCCGCTCGCAAGCACGAGGGTCGTGGGAGCGTCGCGATACAGCGTGAGTAGGCGCCACATATGGCCGATAATCGAATGGTCGACGCCGCGCTCCTTCCAATCCTTGCCTCGGAATAGTCGCTGTGTGTCGTAACCGCACTTCTGGTACTCTGCCCAAAGTGGCTCCATCCCAGGGGGGATACCTCCGGACACAATCTTGGTGGACACACCCTGCCGTCGTCCCTTCAGGACGTCGTCGAAGCGACGCACGCTGATCCGCGCACGATCCTCGTGCTGCTTGGGGTCGCGAATCTGCGCGGCAAGCCGCGCTCCTCCCCAGATGTTGGAGTGATCCACGAAAATGTGTGTGAGCGTCATACGGTCTGGGGACACGGGCTCTGCCTCCCTGCCGGGCGCAACCTAACGAATGGGGCTTACGGTCGCAGCGCCGCGCCTTGGCCTCGGCTGGCGAAGGACTGAAGAGTGGCCAATGACGCGGGACCGTCTTAGCCCCGGCGATATACGCGCTCCTCGGGAATGCCGAGCATGTGGACCAATGCGTCAAAAACGGCGAACGCACTTGAGGCGATATCGAGGTATTGCTCGACGGCCCGAAGCTTGGCCTCCGAGGAATCGTCGAAGGTGATCTGCCTAAGCGATGCGATCGCAAACCGGCAGGCAAAGCAGGAGCCGAGGACCCGAGAGCTGAAAGACCAACCGAGCAGCATGCTCAGTTCGCGGAGGTCATTGTCGAGGCGATCGAGTACGGGGGCGAGCGGGGCCCACCTAGACTTGATGTGCGCGTAGAGCCTCTCTCTCTCGTCTGAACTGAGTGCTTTCGGGTCGCGGTGATACTCCGCATAGCGTCTCATCAAGGCATCAAACTGGGGCTTGCCGAAGAGATCCCAGACGTCCTTGAGAAACGCGTTGTTATGGTCACGAATGGAGGGGGCTACCAGCATGAGGAGCGGCGTTACCGCGGCGCGACGTGACTTGCGATCGAGGTAGATGTTCACGATGAACAGAGCGAGGCTTAGGCCCAAGGCCAAGCTGGCCAACTCAATCAGCCAAGCCTCTTGAAACGGGTTGGAGACGCGATACGATGCGATGCCAAGGGAGACTGCGAGCCCAAGGGCCAGCGAGGCGAGGACCGTTTCGAGTGCCGGCTTGCGCATTAGAGTCGGTCTCCTTCGGAACTCAGTCTAGCGGCGCCTAACGAACAGCGCCAAGTTGCGGGCGCGCCCATCGAGCATGATCTTTGTCGCCATGCGCTACCTAACTTATTCTGAACCCTCGAACGGCTCCGCCGCCCCAGGGCAATCCCCCACCATGTTAGCCAACGCCGCCCAATCCGGTAAGCCTGCGGAACCAGGTTGCGCCGAAAAGGAATCCGCCGGGCTCTCCACCCCCCGCCCGCCCCGATTCAGAACATGCGTGTAGATCTTGGTCGTCGAGACGTCGCGGTGACCAGCCGGAGCGTGTGGCACGACGCCCGCTGGCCGAAGCTGCCGGCCCGAACCGCCTCGGGCCATCGCCCGCTGCACCGCCGACTCCATCGGCCTGAGGCCGCTCCCGTGCGCTCCAGGCCGGATCTCCTCGACGCAAGGGGAGAGGGCGAAGAGAGGACGACCCTTCAGGGTCGTTTCGGCCGAGCCCGGGCCTCAGCCCGTGTTGACCGGGCCAGTTCCCGCATCCACGCCGCACGCCTCGTCCCTCAGAAAGGTGCGGTTCAGCGCGGGCCCCTGCAGATTCGTACTTGAGGAACGTGCGCGCGACTCGAGTGGCAACGGGCGCGGCGGTCGCGCTCGTCGCGGCCGCCGCCGGAGCGTCGTGGGCCCAGGGAGGCTTCGTCGCGACGCAGAGCGCGCCCGTGCCCCCCGGCCACGCCTTCTACTTCACCCGCGGCATCTACACCGGGTTCGGCGGCCGCCGTTTCGGCAGCTGGGCCACCGACTGGCCCAAGGCCGACCGACAGTTCCTGATCGGGCTCACCCGCCTCACCAAAGTGGACGCGTACGACGGGGATAACGCGATCCGCCTCGACGACCCGGAGCTTCGGCGGTTCCCTCTCCTCTATATGGTGGAAGTCGGGCGGATGGACCTGACCGAGTCCGAGGTGCTGGGCCTGCGCGGCTACCTCGAGGCCGGCGGGATGCTGTTCGTCGACGACTTCTGGGGCGCCGCGCAGTGGGCCAACTTCGAGGCCAACATCCGGCGGGTGCTGCCCGAGTATCCCATCGTCGAGCTGTCGCCGGAACATCCGGTGCGGCGTGGCGTCTATAACATTGATTCGATCGTCCAGGTTCCGAACATCGAGAACGGCTGCCGCGGCGGCCCGACCGGCGAATACGGCGGCAACGTGCCCTACCTGCTCGGCATGTCGGACGACCGCGGGCGCCTGCTGGTGCTGATCAGCTACAACAGCGACCTCGGCGACGCGTGGGAATGGGCGGAGCAGCCGTGCTACCCCCTGCCCTTCTCCAACTACGCCTACCGCCTCGGGGTGAACGCGGTGGTCTACGGCATGACCCACTGACCGGCGCGATGGACCAGCTCTTCACCTTCCTCTTCAAGTACCGGCCCGCCGCCTTCGCGCAGGGCTCGCTGGGCTTCGAGCCGCCCGGGCCGTGGTGGCTCGCGGCGCTGATCGGCGCGGCGGCCGTCATCCTGGGCGCGACGTTCTACCTGCGCTCGGCGCGACTCGCCACGCGCGACCGCCTGGTGCTGGCCGGGTTGCGCGCCACGGCGCTGGCGGTCCTCGTCGCGTGCCTGGGCGGGCCGGTGCTGCTGGTCGCCACTGCCGTGCCGCAACGCAACGTGGTCGCGGTCTTGATCGACGACTCGCGCTCGATGGGGATCCGCGACGCCGCCGACCGCACCCGGCTCGACGCGGCGCTGGACGCGTTCGCCCCCGAGACCGGGCGTCTCACCCGGCGACTCGCCGAACGGTTCCAGGTGCGGACGTTCCGGTTCTCGGAGGCGCTCGCCGCGCTCCAAGCCGGCCCGCTCGCGCCCTCAGGCCGGCAGACGGACCTCGCCGGCGCGCTAGCCGCGGCTCGCGAGCGGCTCGAGGGCGGCGCGCCGCTGGCCGGCGTCGTCCTGGTGAGCGACGGGGGCGACAACGCCGACGGCGGCCTCACCGACGTGCTGCTGCGTTATCGCGCCGCGGGGGTTCCGGTGCACACGGTGGGCGTCGGCGCCGAGCGGTTCGCGCGCGACGTAGCCGTGGAGCCGGCGGCGCTGCCCGAGCGCGCGCTGCGGCACAGCCGGCTCGTGGTCGAGGTGCGTATCAGGCACCGCGGCTTCGGCGGCGCGACCGTGCCGGTGATCGTCGAAGACGAAGGCGCGATCGTCGGCCGCACGAACGTCCGGCTGCCCCGCACCGGCGAGGCCGTCACCGCGAGCGTCGGGTTCACGGTGGAGACCGCCGGCCCGCGGCGGCTGCGCATCCACGTGCCGGTCCAGCGCGACGAGCAGGTCGCCGAGAACAACGCGCGCGAGGCGCTGCTCGTGGTCGAGGATCGCCTCGAGCCCATCCTCTACTTCGAGGGCGAGCCGCGGTTCGAGGTGAAGTTCGTGCGCCGCGCCCTCACCGACGAGCGGCAGCTGCGCGTGGTGACGCTGCAGCGCACCGCGGACGACAAGTTCCTGCGGCTCGACGTGGAGGACTCGACCGAGCTGGTGGCCGGCTTCCCGCGCACCCGCCAGGAGCTGTTCCGCTACCGGGGCCTCGTGTTGGGCAGCGTCGAGGCAAGCTTCTTCACGCGCGACCAGCTCCGGATGCTCGCCGACTTCGTGCGGGTGCGCGGCGGCGGCCTGCTGGTGCTCGGTGGCCGCCACGCGTACACGGCCGGGGGCTACGCCGGCACCGCGCTGGCGGACGCGCTGCCGGTGGTGCTGCCGCGCGAGGCCGACACCACGTTCTTCCGCGAAGTGCGGGCGCGGCCGACGCCGGCCGGGCGGCGCCATCCGGTGACGCGGCTCGGCGGCTCGGACGAGGAAGACGCCGCGCGGTGGGACTCGCTGCCGCCGCTCGGCATGGCGCACCCGATCGAGGGCGTCAAGCCGGGAGCGGCCGTCCTGCTCACGGGCGAGACCGCCCGCGGCGAGTCGCTGGTGATGCTCGCGGCGCACCGCTACGGCCGCGGCCGCGCCGTGGCCTTCCCGGTGCTCGATTCCTGGATGTGGCAGATGCACGCGAGCATCCCCGTGGAGGACCAGACCCACGAACGGCTGTGGCGCCAGCTGCTGCGCTGGCTGGTGAGCGACGTGCCCGACCCGGTGACCGTGCGGCCCTCGGCGGCGCTGGTGCTGCCGGGCCGCGGCGTGCCGCTGGTGGCCGACGTGACCGACTCGGCCTACGTGGCGCTCAACGGCGCCGAGGTCGTCGCGACGGTGCGGGGCGCCGACGGCACTACGACGACGCAGCCGCTGACCTGGGCGGTCGAGCGCGACGGCGAGTACCGCGGCACCATCACGCCGCCGGCCGAAGGCCTCTACGAAGTGACCGTGGACGCGCGCGCGCAGGGACGGCTGCTGGGCACGAGCCGCGCCTACGTGCAGGCCGGCGACCCGCGGCTCGAGTTCTCGAACGCGGAGCGGCGCACGGCGCTGCTCGAGCGGCTCGCCGAGGAGACCGGCGGCCGCGCCTACGACATCGCCGCCGCGGACGGGCTCCCGGACGACGTGCGGTTCACCGCCGCGGGCGCCACCTCGCGCGAGCGGCTTGACCTGTGGGACATGCCGGCGGTGCTGCTGGCGCTGCTCACGCTGGTCGGCGCGGAGTGGGGCTATCGCCGGGCGCGGGGCCTCGCGTGAAGCTCGCGATGCTGGCGCAGACCTGGCTGGTAGTGGTCACCGGTCTGGCGGGCGATCCGGCGCGGCGCGCGGCGCTCGAGCAGCACGCGGGTCAGCTGGTGGCGGCCGCGCGAGCCCGCCTCGCGGTGGACCCGCAGCACATCGTCCAGCTCGGCGAAGGCACGACGCCGGCGGCGGGCGCGGAGCAGATCCGCCGCACGCTCGCGGATGTCGCCGGCCGCGCCGAGCCTAACGCGCTGGTCGTCGTCGTCCTGATGGGGCACGGCAGCGCGCAGGGCGGCGAGGCGCGGTTCAACCTGCCCGGGCCCGACCTGACGGCGGCGGACTTCGCGCACGCGCTCGAGCCGTTGCGCACCCAGGAAGTGGTCGCGGTGGTGGCGACGAGCGCCAGCGGACCGTGGACCGCGGCGCTGGCGGGACCGCGGCGCGCCGTGATCACGGCGACGCGCTCGGCGGTCGAGCGCGACGAGACCGTGTTCGCGCGTTACGTGGTCGAGGCCATCGCCGGCGAGGCCGGCGACGCGGACCGCAACGGCCGGCTGTCGGTCCGCGAGCTGTTCGAGTACGCGCGGCAGGGGGTGGACCGCCATTACCGCGAGCTGCGGCGGCTGCGGACCGAGCACGCGCTGCTCGACGACAACGGCGACGGCCACGGCAGCCTGGCCGCGACCGACAGCGGCGACGGTTCTCGCGCCGCGACGCTCTACCTCAACGGGGCGCCCGACGCCGTCGGGGCGGATGCGGCCCTGGCGTCGCTGTTCGCGCGGCGCGACTCGCTGGAGCGCGCGGTGGCCGCGCTGCGCGCGCGGCGCGCCGCGGTGGACTCGGCGGCGTACGAGCGCGAGCTGGAGCGGCTGCTCCTGGATCTCGCCCAGCTGGGCCGCACGATCCGCGAACGCCGCGGGAGCACGAACCCATGACGGCCCCCCTCCCCCTGCTCCTCGCGCTCGCGCTCGTCGCGCAGGCGCCCCCGTCCCCGCCGTCCGCGGCGGCGCGGCAGCGCGTGGACAGCCTGCTGCTCGTGGGCCGGTACGAGGAGGCCGCGCGGGCGGCGGCCGGGGCCGGACTCGAGGCGCGCGCCGGCGAAGCCTGGCTGGCGATCGGCCGGTGGGACGACGCGGCGGCCGCATTCGGCCGCGCCACGCGGGGGGGGGGCCGCGACAGCCTCCGGGGCCGGCTGGGGCAGGCCGAGCTGGCGGCGCTGCGCGGCGCGCGGGCGGAAGCGCGACGCGGCTGGCGCGCCCTCATCGCGGCTTACAACCGCAGCCGATCCCTGCGCGCGGACGAGCTGCTCGCGGTGGCGACGGCCGCTGAGCGGCTGAGCGCGGCTGAGCCCGTCCTCGCGCGCGACGCGCTGCGCGGCTACGACGAAGCGATCGCGGCGGATCCCGCCGACCTCGAGCCGCGGCTGCGCGCCGCCGCGCTGCTCCAGGCCCGCTACAACTTCGCCGAGGCGCGCACCGCCTTCGAAGACGTGCTGCGCCGCTCGCCCGCGCACCCTCGCGCGTTGTTAGGTATTGCCGAGTCGCGGCGCGCGCTCATGGACGCCGACCCGGTGCCGCCGGCCGAGAGCGCGCTGGTGCGCAACCCTAACCTGGTCGAGGCCCGGGTGTTCCTCGCGCGGATGAAGCTCGAGGCCGACGACTGGGCGGGCGCCGCGCTCGAGAGCGCCCGCGCGCTGTCGGTGAACCCGCGCTCCCGCGAGGCGCTGGCGGTGCGCGCCGCGCTCGCGGTGGTGCGCGGCGACACCGCGCGGCTCGCCGCCATTGAGCGCGACCTCGGTTCGGCCGACACGACGTACGCCGAGCACTGGGTCGCGGCGGCCGAAGCGCTGGCACGGATGCGGCGCTACGCCGACGCGGCGGCGCTCGCGGAGCGCGCCGTGGCCCGCGACCCGGCCTCGTGGCGCGGGTGGGCCGTGCTGGGCGCAAACCTGCTCCGGCGCGCCCGGATCGCCGCCGGGCGGACGGCGCTCGAGACCGCGTTCCGCGGCGACCCGTTCGACCCGTGGACCAAGAACACGCTCGACCTGCTCGACACGCTGCAACGCTATCCCGAGACGTCGAGCCGCCGGTTCCGGTTCGTCATCGACGCCAAGGAGAGCGCGGCCCTGACGCCGTACTTCGCCGCCACGGCGGAGGAGGCGTACGAGCGGCTCGCGGCGCGCTACGGCTTCACCCCGCCGACACCGATCCGCGTCGAGGTCTTTCCCACCCACGCGGATTTCTCGGTGCGCACGGTCGGGCTGGCGGGCATCGGCGCGTTAGGGGTGTGCTTCGGACCCGTCATCGCGATGGATTCCCCTTCGGCGCGCGACCGCGGCGCGTTCAACTGGGGCTCCACCCTCTGGCACGAGATCGCGCACGTGTTCCACCTCGAGCGCTCCCGCTACCGGGTGCCGCGCTGGCTCACCGAGGGTCTCGCGGTGCACGAGGAGCGGCGCGCCCGGCCGGGCTGGGGCGACGCGGCGAGCCCGCAGTTCCTCGCGGCCTTCGCGGCCGGCAGTCTCCCGCCGCTCTCACGGCTCAACGACGGGTTCGTCCGCCCGCCCAACCCGCAGGCCATCGGGTTCGCCTATCTGCTCGCGTCGTACGCGGCCGAGTGGCTCGAGGCGACCTGGGGCGCGCCGGTCTTCGTGCGGATGCTTGACGGGTACGGGCGCGGGCTGGACTCCCGCACCATCTCCGACTCGATCCTCGGCGCGCCGCTCGACACGATCGACGCGCGGTTCGACGCCTGGATGCACGCGCGGTTTGCCCCTCGGATCGCGGCGCTCGACGATCTCGCGCGGGTGCTGGTGGCGGGGCACGCGGCCGCGCGGGCCGGGCGCGCCGACGAGGCGCAGCGCCACTTCGAGCGCGCCCGCCAGCTGTTCCCCGAGTACGCCGGCCCCGACAGCCCGTATCGCGGCCTGGCCCGGCTCTCCGCGCAGCGCGGCGACCGCGCCGGCGCCGCCGCGTCGCTCGCGGCGCTGCTCCAGCACGACGCCACGGCCTATGATGCCGCGATCGAGCTGGCCGGCCATCTGGATGCCATCGGGCGTGCCGAGGAGGCCGCCGCCGCGCGCGAGCAGGCGCTCTCGATTTCGCCGCTGGACCCGGCCCTGCACGAGCAGCTCGCGGTCTACTACACGCGCGCCGGCCGCCACGCGCTCGCGGTCCGCGAGCGCCGCGCCATCGTGGCGCTGGCCCCGATCGACCGCGCGCGGGCCTGGTTCCGGCTGGCCCAGGCCCTCGAGGCGGCAGGCCAGGGCGAGGACGCGCGGCGCGCGGTGCTGCGCTCGCTCGAGACCGCGCCTGGCGACGCCGAAGCGCAGGAGCTGCTGCTGCGGCTCCGGGAACGCCGCCCATGACCGCGCGCGACGGCCTGGTGACGGTCGCGATCGCGGTGACCCTCGCCGCGGGAGCCGCGACGGTCGCGGCGCAGGGCCGCGGCTTCCGCGAGGCAAGCGGCCAGCGGCGCGCCGACGACCCGCGCTTCATGGCGCATAACGTACCGTACGACGCGCGCGTGACCTTCGTGCGGCTGGCGTTCAATCCGTCGCGGGCCCGCATGGGCCGGGGCGGCGGCGGCGGGTGGTTCGACGGCATCGACTACTTCTGGGACCACGACTACCCGCGCGCCGACCAGCACTTGACGACCATCGTGCGCGAGCTCACGACCATCCGGCCGCCGGACGGCTCGAACGTGTTGTGGATCGGCAGCCCCGAGATCTTCCGCTATCCGATCGGCTACGTCTCGGAGCCCGGCTGGTGGACCCAGACCGACGAGGAGGCGGCCAACCTGCGCGCCTTCCTCCACAAGGGCGGGTTCCTCATCTTCGACGACTTCGAGGGCGGCTCGGCGCTCGGGAACCTCGAGCGCGAGCTTCAGCGGGTGCTCCCGGGCGCGCGCCTCGTCGAGATCCCGGCGACGCACGCGATCTTCCACAGCTTCTTCGAGATCGACCCGACGAAGATGGAAAGCCCGTACCGCGTGCAACCGTACTTTCTCGGCGTGTTCGAGGACAACGATCCGGCCAAGCGGTTGCTGCTGATCGCGAACTACAACAACGACATCGGCGAATCGTGGGAATGGTCCGACCAGGGCGTCATTCCCATCGACATCACCAACGAGGCGTACAAGCTCGGCATCAACTACCTCGTGTACGCCCTGACCCACTGACGACGGGAGTCCCGTGACGACGACGCTGCCCCCCTCCTCCGCCGCCTCCGACGCCGCGCTCGCGGACCGCCTCGGCCAGGTCCGCGGCCAGATCCTCCGCGAGATCCGCAAGGTCATCGTCGGCCAGGACGCCGTGATCGACCAGGTCCTGCTGACGCTGCTCGCCGGCGGCCACAGCCTGATCGTCGGCGTGCCCGGGCTCGCCAAGACGCTGCTGGTGCAGACGATGGCGCGCGCGCTGGACCTCAAGTTCTCGCGGATCCAGTTCACGCCGGACCTGATGCCCAGCGACATCACCGGCACCGACCTCGTCCAGGAAGTCGCGGCGAGCGGCCGGCGCGAGCTGGTCTTCGCCCCGGGCCCGATCTTCGGGAACGTCATCCTCGCCGACGAGATCAACCGCACGCCGCCCAAGACCCAGGCCGCGCTGCTCGAGGCGATGCAGGAGCACCGCGTCACGGTGCAGGGCCGCACCTACGAGCTGCCCGAGCCGTTCTTCGTGTTCGCGACGCAGAACCCGATCGAGCTGGAGGGCACGTACCCGCTGCCCGAGGCGCAGCTCGACCGCTTCATGTTCAACATCATCATCGAGTATTCGGACGAAGCCGACGAGATGGCCATCGTCAACGAGACCACCGGGGCGCCAGCCGAAGCCGTCCGCCCGGCGCTGGCCGGGCCGGAGCTGCTCGCGTTCCAGCAGCTGGTGCGGCGCGTGCCCGCCGCCGAGGAAGTGGTGCGGTACGCGGTGCAGCTGGTGCGCACCACGCGGCCCGACAAGAACGGGGCGCCGGACTTCGTGCAGCGCTGGCTCAACTACGGCGCGAGCGTGCGCGCGGCGCAGTACCTCATCCTCGGCGGGAAGGCGCGCGCGCTGCTCGACGGCCGCCACCACGCGCACTTCGACGACGTGCGCGCTCTGGCACGGCCGGTGCTGCGGCACCGCCTGCTGAAGAACTTCCACGCCGAGTCGGAGCGGGTGGATACCGACACCATCGTGGAGCGCCTGCTCGAGACCGTGCCCCTGCCCAAGTCGGGGATGTGAGCGCGCGGTTCCTCGACCCCCAGGTCCTCGCCAGGATCGACGGCCTGGAGCTCCTGGCGCGCACGGTGGTGGAAGGGTTCATCAGCGGCCTGCACCAGTCGCCGTACCACGGCCTCTCGACCGACTTCGCCGAGCACCGGCCGTACCTGCCGGGCGACGACATCCGGCGGGTGGACTGGCGGCTGTGGGGCCGCACCGACCGCTTCTACGTGAAGGAGTTCGAGGCCGACACCAACGCGAACGTCGTGGTGCTGCTCGACGTGTCGCGCTCGATGGCGTACGGGCGCACCGGCGTCACCAAGCTCGACTACGGGCGCTATCTCGCCGCGACCCTGCTCTACCTGTCGCGGCGCCAGCGCGACCGCGTCGGCCTCGTGACGTTCGACCGCGACGTGCGCGAGGTCGTGCCGCCCTCGGCGCGGCATCTCGAGCGGGCGCTGCACGCGCTGGAGCGCGTCGAGCCCGGCGGGCCGGGAGGGGGGGGGGGCACGCTGGGGCCGCCGCTCGCGCGCGTGATGGCGACGATCCGGCGCCGCAGCATCATGATCCTGATTTCCGACCTCTACGAGCCGCCCGACGCGCTCGCCGAGTCGATCGGCGTGCTGCGGGGCGCCGGCAGCGACGTGATCGTATTCCACGTGCTCGACCCGTCGGAGCGCGCCTTCCCGTTCGACGAGCCCGCGCCGTTCGAGGATCTCGAGACCGGTGAGCGCATGCCGGTCGTGCCCGGCGACCAGGCCGAGCGCTACCGCGCGCTGATCGAGGAGCACCTCGCCACCGTCGCGCGGCGGATGAGCGAGACGGGCCTGGACTACGAGCTCACCATGACCGACCGGCCGCTCGACTACGCGCTGCTCGAGTACCTGACGCGCCGGCGGGCGCTGACCCGGGTGCGCTGAGTGGGCTTCCTCGCCCCGCTGTTCCTCGCCGCGCTGGCGGCGCTCGCGATCCCGGTGCTGGTGCACCTGACGCACAAGGAGCGCAAGGAGCCCCAGGTCTTCCCGTCGCTGATGTTCCTGCAGCGGATCCCGTTCCGGACCCGCCGGCATCAGCGGATCCGGCACTGGCTGCTGTTCGCGTTGCGCGCGGCGGCCGTGGCGCTGCTCGCCGCCGCGTTCGCGCGGCCGTTCCTCCCGCGCGTGGGTGCCGAAGCCGGCGGAGGACGGTCTGTGATCGTGCTGCTGGACCGCTCGGCCTCGATGGGGGCGGCGGGCCGGTGGGCGCGCGCGCAACGCGAAGTGCGCACGGCCATCGACACGCTGGGACCCGGAACGGCGGTGACGCTCATCGCGTTCGACGACCGCGCTGAGGCACTCGCTCGCAACTCGACCGACCGGACCGCGATCGCCGGGGCCCTCGCCCGCGTGAGCCCGGGCTCCGCCGCGGGCCGGTTCGGTCCCGCACTGCGCCTGGCGGCGAGCCTGCTCGAGGAGCGGGGCGGCGCCGGCGAGGTCGTGGTGGTGTCGGACTTCCCGCAGCGCGCCTGGACCGGCGACGAGGCGGGCATCCTGCCGGCCGGGACGCACCTAACCACCCGCGACGTCGGTGACAGCGCGCTCGCGAGTGTCGCCGTAACAAGCGTCGTGCTCGAGCACACCACGGACGCGCGCACGACGGTCACTGCGCGGATCGTCGCGACCGGTGGCCGGGAGCGCACGGTGCCGGCGACGCTCGAGGTGGCGGGCCGGGACGTGCAAACCGTGCGCGTGTCCACCGGACCCGGCGAGCCCGCCCTGGCCCGATTCGAGGCATTGCGCGATCCCGAAGAGCCGCGCCGCGCACGGGTCCGCGTTCCCGCCGACGATCTCCCCGCCGACGACGCTCATCACTTCGTATTCGGTCCGGCGCCGCGGCTGCCGGTGCTCCTCGTGACCCGCCCGGGCGCGCGCGCGGCCGACGCGCTGTACCTGCGGCAGGCGCTCGCGGTCGCGCGCGACCCCGCCCTGCCCGTGACAACCCGCGCCGCGAACGCCGTCCGTGCCGCCGATCTCGATGCGGCCGCGGTCATCGTGCTGCACGACGTGCCGTTCCCCGGCGGGGAAACCGGCCGGCACTTGCTCGAGCGCATCCGCGAGGGCGCCGGCCTGTTCATCGCGCTGGGCGCGCAGGGAAGTCTGCCCGGCGAGATCGGCACCTCGATCGCGCCGAGCCTGCGGCCCACCGATCGCGCCGAGCTGGGCGCCGCCGCCGCTGCCGCCGAGCCGACGCACCCGGTGTTCTCGGGCTGGGACGGCGCGCGCGGCGATCCGTTCGCCGGCAGCCGGACGTTCCGCTATCGCCCACTCGAGCGTGCGCGCACGGCGCTCGCCCGGTTCGACGACGGCACGGCCGCGCTGGCCGCAGTGCGGCTGGGCTCCGGGCGGGCGCTGGTGTGGGCCGCCGACTTCGCGAATCGCTGGAGCGACCTGCCGCTGCAACCGGGGTTCGTGCCCCTGATGCACGGCGCGGCGCGGTGGCTTGCGGGCTACGCGCCGGCGCCGACGGCGTTCGCGGTGGGCGAGGTCGCCGAGCTGGCCCGGCCGGCCGCGGGTGCCCTGGTGCTGGAGCGGCCCGACGGCCGGCGGGAGGCGCTCGACCCGGAGGGCCCCGCCCGCGTCCGCCTCGACGCCAGCGGATTCTGGTTGGTGCGCGGCGCGGCGGCGCGCGCCCAGGCGCTGCTGCTCGCCGCCAACGTCCCGACCGAGGAATCCGATCCGGCGCGGCTCGACCCGTCGCGGCTCGGCCTCGCCGTGGCGGGGGGCACGGTGGCGGCGCCCCCCCCCCGGGAGCTTGCCGGCCCGCCGGCCGAGCGGGAGCGGCGGCAGCGCCTGTGGTGGTTCATGTTGGCAACGGTCCTGGTGCTGCTGGCGGCCGAGACCGTGATTGCACAACGTACGCGAGGGATCATCGGATGAACGCCCGGCTGCTCGACCTCATCGCCGTCGCCCGGCGCCGCTGGCGCCTGCGCCGCGCGCTCGGCGGCGCTGCCCTGCTGGCGGCCGTCACCCTCGTCACCGTCGTGCTCGCCGCGTTCGTGCTCGACCGGGCGCGCTACGCGCCGGTGGCCGTGCGGTTCGCGCAGGTGGCGGTGTGGATCGGACTGGGCGTTCTGGCCTGGCGTGCGATCGGCCGCGGGTTGCGCCGCCGGGTGAGCGATGCCCAGGTAGCGCTGTACCTCGAGGAGCACGAGCCCGCGCTCGGCGGCCGGCTGCTGGCCGCGGTGCGCTTCGCCGACGCCGCCGACGGTCCCGCGATCTCGCGGGCCCTGGTGGACCGGCTGGTCGCCGACGCGGTGGCGCGGTGCGAGGCCCAGCCTGCGTTGTGCCACCTCGAGCAGCGCGGCATTCGGCGCGCCTGGACCGCGTTGGGGGCCACCGGCGCGGCGGCGCTTCTCGCGTTCCTCGCCGGCCCCGCGTTCCTCACGACGGGCGCGGCGTTCCTCGTCCCGCTGCGTGGCGAAGCGGCGAGCCCGTACGCCGTGCTCGTCACGCCCGGCGATACGCTGATCGCGCGGGGCGCCGATCTCGAGATCCACGCGAGGCTGCGCGGCTTCGCCGCCGACCGTGTCGAGCTGCTGACCCGACGCGCGGGCGTCCAGGAGTGGGAGCGCAATGCGATGTCCGTGGTCCCCCCCCCTGAGGGCGGCTACGGCTTGATCGTGTTCGACGTGCGCGAGCCGGTGGAGTACCTGATCGAGGCGGCGGGCGTGCGCTCCCGCACCTTCACGGCGCGCGTCGCGGACCTGCCGTGGGTCGCCCAGATCGAGGTCGCCTACACGTTCCCGGCGTATACGGGCCTCTCCCCGCGCAGCCAGCCCGGCGGCGACATCGCCACGCTTGCCGGCACCCGGGCGCGCGTCACCCTGCGCCCGACGCGGACCGCCACCGGCGGCGTGCTGGCCGTGAGCGGCGGCGACACCGTCGCGCTCGCACCCGACACCGCCGGCACGCTGAGCGGCACGCTTACGGTGCGCGCCAGCGGCGAGTACCGCGTGCTCCTGCCGGGGCCGGACGGGCGGCTGGTGCCCGCCTCACCGGCGTACGTCATCGAAATGCTCGACGACCTGCCGCCGACGGTAACGTTCACGCGGCCCGGCCGCGACGCCGACGCAACACCGATCGACGAGGTGTTCATCGAAGCGCGCGCGGAAGACGACTTCGGCGTGCGGCGGCTCGAGCTGGTGTATCGGGTGAACGGCGGGGCGGAGCGCACCGTGCCGCTGCACGAGGGCGCGCCGCGCGCCGAGGTCGTTGCCGGGCACACCGTGTTCCTCGAGGAGCTGAACCTCACGCCCGGCGACGTCATCTCGTATTTCGCGCGCGCCGCCGACGGGCGGCCGGGCGGCCAGGCGCAGCTATCGGACATCTACTTCCTCGCGATCCGGCCCTTCGACCGCGCGTTCCGCGAGGCCGAGCAGAGCGGGATGGGGGGCGAAGGCGGCATCGACGCGGGCGAGCTGTCGGAGCGCCAGCGCCAGATCGTGGCGGCGACGTTCCGGGTGCAGCGCGACCGGGCCACCAGGTCGGCCACCGAGCTGCGCAACGATCTCGCCACGCTGGCCCTGACCCAGGGCCGGCTCCGCGACGAGGTGGCCACGCTGGTGCGCCGCCTGCGGACCCGCGGCGTCGCCCAGTCCGACAGCGCGATGGGCCAGGTGGCGGACGCGCTCGACAGCGCGATCATCGCGATGCGCGAAGCCGAGGAGCAGCTCGGTCGCCGCGCACCGGACGACGCGCTGGCCCCGGAGCAGCGCGCCCTGACCCACCTGCAGCGCGCCGAAGCCGTGTTCGACCGCGAGCGGCAGGTCGCGCGTGGCGGACAGCAGGGCGGCGGACGCGGCGGGAGCGCCTCGGCCGACGAGCTAGCGGACCTGTTCGAGCTCGAGCTGGACCGGATGCGCAACCAGTACGAATCGATCGAGCGCGGCCGCCAGCAGAATGCGGAGCAGGAGATCGACGAGGCGCTGGAGCGGGTGCGCGAGCTGGCGCGGCGCCAGCAGCAGGAGGCCGAGCGCCGGCGGGCCCAGCAGGCCGCGGGCACCGGCGCGCCGGGCAGCGGCCAGCGCCGGCTCGCCGAGGAGACCGAGGAGCTCGCCCGGCAGCTGGAGCGGTTGTCACGCGAGCAGTCGCAGCCCCAGCTCGACGAGGCCGCGCGGCGACTGCGTGAAGCCGCGGACCGGATGCGCCGCGCCGCGGCCGATCGTGAGGGGGGCGCGAGCGCCGATGCCGCCACGGACCGGCTGCGCCAGGCGCAGCGCGACCTCGAGCGCGGACGCTCGGACGGCTTGCGCCGCGACGTGGACCAGGCGCGCGCGCGCGCCGAACGGCTGGCGCAGCAGCAGCAGGGGGTCGAAGAGGACGTGCAACGCCTCGGCCAGGATGCGCCGGAACCGCGCGCCGAGCGGATGCGCCGGCTCCAGGAACGCAAGGACCTCATGGCCGGGGAGGTGGGGGCGCTGGAGCGCGACATCGAGCGCCTGGCGCGCGAGGCGCAGGGCACGCAGCCCGACGCGGCGCGGCGCCTGCGCGAGGCGGCGCGCGGCCTGCGCGACGGCCGGGTGGAGGACAAGATCCGCTACTCGCGCGGCCAGCTGCCCGCGCGCTCGCCCGAGTATGCCCGCGCGTTCGAGGAGCAAATCGGCGCCGACCTCGACAGCCTGGCGCAGCGGCTCGCGTCCGCGGCGGGCGCCGTGGGCGAGTCGCGCGAGGACCGCATCGGGCGCTCGCTCGAGCGCACCCGTGATGTGGCGAACTCCCTCGAAGGGTTGGCCGAGAGAATGCAAGCGGGACAGGAAAGGCAGCAAGGACAGCAAAGACAGCAAAGACAGCAGGGGCAGCAGGGACAGCAGGGACAGCAAGGACAGCAGGGACAGGGACAGCAAGGACAGCAGCAGCAAGGCGGCCAGCAGGGCGGCGACCGTGACGCGCAGGCGCAGTTCCAGCGCGAGGTGCGTGAGCGGGCCCGCGAGCTGCGCCAGCTCCGCGACGCGCTGCGCCGCGAGGGCGTCTCTACAGAAACGCTCGAGCAGCTCATTGGGCAGATGGGTCGCGCGGACAACGCGGGCCCGGCCGGCACGCCGCAGGGCATCGAGACGCTGACCCAGATCATCGTGCCTGGCCTCAGGGAGTTCGAGTTCGGCGTGCGCCGCCAGCTCGGCACCGCCGGCCGCGACCTGCCCAACCTCGCCGGCGAGAACCGCGTCCCGCCGCGGTACCGCGCGATGGTCGAGGAGTACTACCGGGCGCTCGCCGAGGGGCGGCCGTAACACAAACCTCGGTACGGGGGGACACCGGATGCTCCGCTTGAGACTGTCGATCGTCGCGCTGGCGCTCGTGCTGCCGGCGCTCGCGCACGCCCAGTCCGCCGCCGACTCCGCCGGCATCCGCCAGGCCGCCCTCGACTACATCGAAGGCTGGTACGCGGCCGACGGCGACCGGATGGCGCGGGCCCTGCACCCCGAGCTGGCCAAGCGCATCCAGAACATCGACCCGCAGGGCCGCTACTGGATTCGCGACATGACGGCCTCGGAGCTGGTGCGCGGCACCCGTGCCGGCGGCGGATCGCAGACACCCGCCGAGCAGCGCCGTCGCGACGTGCACATCCTCGACGTCTTCCAGAACGCGGCCAGCGTCCGGCTGGACGCCTCCACGTGGATCGACTACCTGCACCTGGTCCGGCAACCCGACGGGCGCTGGCTCATCGTCAACGTCCTGTGGGAGGTGCGCCGCTAGCCGGTCGTCCCGGCCCGCGGCGAATCGGGTCGACATCCAGCCGCAGCCTCGGGGACGGAGTTCAGGCCGCGTGGAAGCTGCTCGCTTGACGCGCCGTTGACTCGCCCCTGGCATAACGTGGTCCGCACCGGCATCGTGGGTGTCACCATCGGCGGGGTTGCGGGGTACGCCATGAAAACCATGCAAGCGAGGCTGCTGCTGGGCGCGATGGGCGTGCTGGTGGCGGGCTGCTCGATCAATCGCATCGCCATCAACAAGCTCGGCAACGCGCTGGCCGAGTCCGGTACGACCTTCGCCTCGGACGACGACCCCGAGCTGGTGGGCGCCGCGATCCCGTTCAGCCTCAAGCTGGTCGAAAGCCTGCTCGCCTCCGCGCCCGAGCATCGCGGCCTGCTGTTCGCGGCCGCGAGCGGCTTCACGAAGTACGCGTACGCCTACGTCCAGCAGCGCGCCGAGATGCTCGAGGACCAGGACCTGGCGCAGGCCACCCTGGAGCACATCCGGGCGCGCCGGATGTACATCCGGGCCCGGGACTACGGTTTGCGGGGCCTGGCCACGCGGCACCGCGGCTTCGCCGAGCGATTGCGCGCCGACCCGCGCGTCGCGGTGCGGCCTGCGACTGTCGAAGACGTGCCCCTGCTCTACTGGACGGCCGCCGCCTGGGGCTCCGCGATCTCGCTCTCGAAAGACAACCCCGAGATGATCGCGGACCAGCGGCTGATGGAGGCGCTGATCGATCGCGCGTTCGAGCTGGACCCCACGTGGGACGCCGGCGCGATCCACGGCTTCCTCATCACGTACGAGATGTCGCGCCAGGGCGTGCGGGGCGATCCCGCCGAGCGCTCGCGCGCCCACTTCGACCGCGCGGTCGCGCTGAGCGACGGGAAGCTGGCGGCGCCCTTCCTCTCCTACGCGGAAGCGGTGAGCATTCCGCGCCAGAATCGGCGCGAGTTCGAGTCGCTGCTCCAGCGGGCGCTCGCCATCAACCCCGACGAGCGGACCGAGTGGCGGCTCGCCAACCTGATCATGCAGCGCCGGGCGCGGTGGCTGCTGTCGCGCGTGGACGACCTGTTTCTCGACGCCCTGCCGCCCGCGCGCCGCGATTCGCTCGAGCATCTCTCCCAATGAGGCCACCATGCGCGTCACCTCTCGCACGCTGACCACGGCCGCCCTGCTGCTCGCCGCCGCGGCGACCTGGACGGGCGCGGCGCGCGCCCAGTCGGGCGCAGCGGCCGCCGCCCAGCGCATCCGGCTGGGCACGTTGGCCCCCCAGGGCACCTCCTACCACCGCATCCTCCAGGAGATGGCCGAGCAGTGGCGCACCGCCACCAGCGGCCGGATCCAGGTCACCCTCTACGCGGGCACGATGGGCAGCGAGGCCGAGATCGTGCGCCGGATGCGGCTGGGCCAGCTGCAGGCGGGCACCCTCTCGGCCGTCGGCCTCCGGGAGATCGACCCGGCGGTCAGCGCGCTGCAGCAGATGCCCATGATGTTCCGCACGCTCGACGAGTACGCGTTCGTGCGCTCGCGGCTCGAGCCCGTCCTGGAGCGGCGCCTGCTGGAACGCGGGTTCGTGGTGCTGTTCTGGGCCGACGCCGGATGGGTGCGGTTCTTCGCGCGCCAGCCCGCGAGCCGGCCCGAGGAGTTCCGGCGCCTCAAGATCTTCGTCACCGCCGGCGAGACCGACCAGTTCGATCTCATGCGCGGCGCCGGCTACCAGCCGGTGGCGCTCGAGTGGACCGATGCGCTCACGGCGCTCCAGACCGGCATGGTGGACGCCGTGCCGACGATTCCCTACTTCGCGCTGGCGATGCAGTACAACACCGTGGCGAGCCACATGCTGGAGCTGAACTGGACCCCGCTCCTGGGCGCGACGATCATCAACCGGCGCACCTGGGACGCCCTCACCCCCGAGCAGCGGACGGCCATGCAGCAGGTCGCGGTGGAGTCCGGCCGGCAGTTCCAGGCCAGCGGGCGGGCACTCAGCGATTCCGCGGTGGCCACCATGCGCGGGCGCGGGCTGCGCGTGGTTCCCGTCCCGCCGGAGGTCGAGGCTGAGTGGCGCACGACGAGCGAGCAGTTCTATCCGCGCATCCGCGGCACCATGGTGCCGGCGGACATGTTCGACGAGGTGGTCCGGCTGCTCCGCGAGCATCGCGCGAGGCCGCGCTGAGGTGACTGAGCCGCCGCGGCCGGAACCGCCCCAACCGCCTCAACCGCCCCAACCGCCGGCGCGCGGCCTGTTCGCGCGCGCCGAAGATCGCGCGCTGTCGGTCGTGCTGTTCGTCATGATGGCCCTGCCGTTGCTCGAGGCGCTGCTCCGCAAGACCATCCACGTCGGCATCTCCAACCAGACCGCGATCGTCCAGCACCTCACCCTGATCGCGGGCATGGTGGGCGCCGGCATCGCGGCCCGCGAGCGGAACCTCCTGACCCTCAGCTCGGGCGAGTTCTTCGGCAAGGGAACGGCGCGCGCCGTGGCGAAGAGCTTCGCCGCCGGGGTCGCGGCGACGGTGACGGTCTTGTTGGGTGTCGCCGCGGTCCAGTTCGTCCTCTCCGAGCGCGGGGCCGGCCGCGTGATGGCGTACGACATTCCCGTGTGGATCGTGCAGCTGGCGCTCCCGGCGGGGTTCGCGATCATCACCCTGCGCATCCTGTTCAATGCCTCCGAGCGGTGGGCCTGGCGCGGGGGTGCGCTGGCCTTTGCGGGCGTGCTGACGCTGCTCGCACTCTTCCCGCCGGTCCCGCCGGCGCAGCTCACCATTCCCGCGTTCGCGGTGTTGCTCCTCGCCACGATCCTGGGCGCGCCGATCTTCGCGGCCCTGGGCGGAGCGGGCCTGATCCTGTTCTGGCGCGACGCCTCGCCGATCGCGTCGCTCTCGGTGGACCACTACAGCCTGGTCACCAACCCCACGCTTCCGACGGTCCCGCTGTTCACGCTGGCGGGCTACTTCCTCGCCGAGGGCGGTGCCTCTCGCCGGCTCATCCGCGTATTCCAGGCGCTCGTCGGCCAGGTCCGCGGCGGGCCGGCCATCCTGGTCGCGCTGGTGTGCGCGTTCTTCACGTCGTTCACCGGCGCCTCGGGCGTCACGATCCTCGCGCTCGGCGGGCTGCTGATGCCCGTGCTGCTGGCCGCGGGCTACTCCGAGAAAACGTCGCTCGGACTCATCACCGGCACCGGCTCGCTCGGCCTGCTGCTCCCGCCTTGCCTGCCGCTGATCTTTTACGGGGTCATCGCCGGCGTCGACATCCGGGACATGTTCCTGGGCGGCATCGTGCCCGGTCTCCTGCTCATCGCCCTGACGGCCGCCTGGGGCATCAGCCAGGCGCCGCGCGCGACCGGAGCCCGGGCGCCGATGGACTGGGGAGAAACCCGGCGCGCGGCGTGGGAAGCCAAGTGGGAGCTGCTGGTGCCGGTGGTGGCCCTGGGCGGGCTGTTCAGCGGCCTGGCAACCCCGGTGGAGGCCGCCGCGCTCACCGCGGCCTACACCTTCGTCATCGAGACGTTCGTGTACCGCGACCTGCGGCCGCTCGGCGATGCCCCGCGCGTCGCGGCGTCCTCAGGCGTCCTGGTCGGCGGCGTGCTGCTGATTCTCGGCGTGGCGCTCGGGTTCACCAACTATCTCGCCTTCGCCGAGGTCCCCACGCGCGCGGTGGAGTGGGTGACGGCCACGGTGCACTCGAAATGGGTGTTCCTGCTGTTCCTCAACCTGTTCCTGCTCGTGGTCGGCTGCTTGATGGACATCTACTCGGCGATCGTGATCGTGGTGCCGCTGCTCGTCCCGTTGGGCCAGGCGTTCGGCATCGACCCTGTGCACCTGGGGATCGTGTTCCTCGCCAACCTCGAGCTGGGCTACCTGACGCCACCGGTCGGCGTGAACCTGTTCCTCTCGTCGCTGCGGTTCGGCAAGCCGATGAGCATGGTGATCCGGTCGGTCATTCCGATGCTGCTGGTCTTCATCGTCGGCGTGCTGTTGATCACCTACATCCCGGTGCTGACGACGACGCTCCCGCGCTGGTTCGGCCGCTAGGTGGCGGGGGGGGGGGGGCCGGCCTCCGGTCGGCCCCGCAGGCCCTCGTACAGCAGGTCGGTGGCCGCCGTCGCCAGTCGCATGGCGGCCTCCTCCGGCCGCGCTTCGACACTCAGCTGGCCATCGAGCAGCAGCATCACGAGACCATGCAGCGACGCCCAGATGAGCGCCGCGGTCTCCGGGCCCAGCGTGTCCCGCAGCAATCCCTGCGTGCGGCACCGATCCGCCCCCTCGCCGATCAACGCGAACGCGGCGCGCGCGGAGCGCTGCAGGTCCGGGTAGTCGTTCATCCGGCAGACCTCGGGCCCGAACATGACACGATAGAGCGCCGGATTCCGGACGCCGAACACGACGTACGCCACGGCCGCCGCTTGGAACCCCCGGAGCGGATCCCCGGCCCGGATAGCCTGCTCACGCACGAACCGCTCCAGCTCCTCGAAGCCGTGCTGTGACACCGCCGCCACCAGCGCGGCGCGATCGCGAAAGTGGTGGTACGGGGCCATGTGGCTCACGCCGGCGCGGCGCGCCACGGCGCGGAGCGTCAGCTCCGCCGGGCCTTCGTGCTGCAGGAGGGCGAGGGCGGCGTCCAGCAGCGCCTGGCGGAGCGCGCCGTGGTGATACCGGCGCTCGGGCCTGCGGGTTCTCGGCATCTTGACAGCGTCAAGATGTGCGTTTACAGTGTAAATATCAAGACCCAGGAGAGAACAGATGATGACGAGCACAACAATGGCCGCGGCGGTCCTGGGAATCGGCACCGCGCTGGCGGCGGCGGTTCGCCGTCGCCGGGAACCGCCACATCGTGCGCATCACGCTCGAGTGAGGGAGCCGGCATGTATCTCTGGTTGAAGCTGGCGCACGTCGTCGCCGTGATCCTGTTCCTGGGTAACATCACGACGGGGCTGTTCTGGAAGGCGCATGCCGACCGGACCCGCGATCCACGCATCGTCGCGCACGTCATGGACGGGATCATCTGGAGCGACCGTCTATTCACGATCCCGGGCGTGCTGCTGATCGTGGGTGCCGGAATCGCGGGGGCCATCGTGGGGCGCATCCCGATCCTCGGGACCCCTTGGATCTGGTGGTCGATCATCCTGTTCAGCGTTTCGGGCGTGGCGTTCGTGTGGCAGGTCGCGCCGCTACAGGTCCGGCTGCGGGCGATGGCTCGGGAGGCGGCCGCGGGGACGCAAATGGACTGGGCGCGCTACAGAGCCCTGTCGCTGCGCTGGGAGCTGTGGGGCCTTCTAGCGCTGCTCACCCCGCTGGCCGCGGTGGTGCTGATGGTGCTGAAGCCGGCCTGACGTCGCGGCACTATCCCCGCTACTCGGCACCGAGGTGCGCCGCCAGGACGACGCGGTTCAGCTGCGGCGCGGCCGAGGCAGGCCGTTTCGACGACGGCGAAGCCAATGCCGCTCCTTCCGTGCCAGCGGCCTCACCCCTCCCCAGACGAGGTGTTACGTGCCTTCCCGGTCAACTTCATTACCTATCCTCCCGGTTGCCCAGGGAAGCGGGGAACTGAATCCAACGGAATGAGCGGCCAGCTAGAGGGGTCAAACGCGCTGTCAGGCGGACTCTCCGCGTCGTCGCACGCGCGGACACGCACCCATAGTAGCGTCAGCTCACCATTGGGGAAGCCGTATCGAGCAAGCTGGCCGCAATCGCCGAGCCCGCGGGCTCTGCTCCAGACCTGCAACTCCTTGCGGTCCGGATTGAAGCTCGGATCGCCCGCAACCCCCAGCTGCATGCTCCACTCCCCGCCATCATACTCGGGAAAGCGAAGCAGTGTATTCCGCGGAGGGTCGATCCGCTCGTCGCGGAGGACGTAGTTGAAAACGGCCTGATACGCTGCGAGGTCGCACTGCACCTCGACCAGGTACAGCTTCGGCCCAAGCGGGAAAATCTGGATTCCCGAGCCCTCCCGGCGCGCGCTCTGAAATGCGTCCTCGCAGTCTGCGGACCACGGCGCGATCTCGTGCCAGGCCCTCCGATCCGAACTCGGGGGCAGGGAGACTGCAGGCGCCGAGTCGGCCTGGGAGACGCGGACAGACTCTGAGGATAGGGATCGCGTGGCGGGGGCTTCGCGGTCGGGTGACCGGTCCGCAGAGCAGGCGACGAGGCCGAGAGAGGCCAGCAGCGCTGTAGTGGAAAGTCGCATCGACCCGGGCTTGAAATAGGTGGTCGTGCATGTCGATTCTCGCTCAAGCTGCGCTCACATTGCGGCGGGGGCAAGTCCGTGCAGCCTTGGGTCCTCGCGACCGTTCGTTGGCCGGCGCGTCGCCCGTCGTCCTCGCTCGTCGGAAGCCCGAACAGTTGACCGGGACCCCAAGCCCGGCATCGTCCAAGGTCGCGTCGCGACGAGCCGTATGACACACGTCGATCCCGATGCCATGGAGCCTCTCGAGTGCCATGTCGGTCGCGCAGACCGGGCACTTGAGTACCCGATCTGGATCTGCCCGCTGCCCGCGCAAAGGCGCGGCGCTCTGAAATGCCGCAGAGATCTCTTTCAGGTTAGTCCTGCGTCGTGGCCTCATGCGGCAGCGTGGTGGTGCGGCCTAACGTCCTGGCAATCACCTGCAAAGCGGGCCAACGCAAAGTCTCGATGCACCACAATGGTCGGCCCGCTTTGGCAGGTGCATTGCCGTGTTAGATGGCCCAGCTCAATGGGCCAATGTCTGTTCCCACTCGACGAGCGCCTCCCACCGAGGTTTCACCTCGTCGAGGAGTTGCTGGAATTCCCGTGTGCCCCGCAGGCTCTCGAGGAAGACTGCGCCCTTGGCGAGGTTCGGCCAGTGGAGGTAGCCCATGTCGACCGCCCTTTGTAGCCAGCGAATGGCGTGCTCCCGGAAGTTCAGCAGCGCAAAACCCTCCGCAACGATGCGCGCGGAGAACTCGTTGCTGATGCCCTCCTCGAGTGTCGCGGTCGCGTGACGAACGGCTCCCTCTCGATCACCCTGGAGCGCGCGCCATTGGAAGTTGGCCAATGCACGCTCGGCCGGATTCTCGAGCCTGGTGGAGGCCTGGCGGAGGATGTCGATCGCCTCGTCCCGAAAGCCCGCCTCCGCGATGTGGGATGCGGCGATGACGTGGAGCATCGAGGACACCTCGCCCGGCAGCAGTTCGATGGCCCGCCTCGCCGGCGCCGCCGCTTCTTCAGCCGGCCCGTTGAACAAGCGGTACGTGCTCACCACGAGCGGCGTGAGCGGATTCAGAGGATCGATCCGGGAGACGAGCTCGACGTACTTCCAATGGTGGCGGAGTCCGGAAGAGTTGGAGTAGCGGCAAAGCTCGGCGAGCACGACCGAGTCGTTGGGTAGCAGGTCTTTCGCCCGGTAGAGGTCCTGCAGCGCCTCCGTTCTCCGCCCCTTGGACCCTGCGGAGAGTCCGCGCACAAAGACGGCGAGCCCGTTGTCCGGATCGAGCGCCAGCGCCCGAGCGGCGCGCTCGTCGGCCCTAGACAGGCCCTCGGCAGGCTTCACCATGTTCGTGTTGACCATGCTCCAGTGGATCAACCCGGACGTGGCGAGAAGCAAGGGGGATTCGCCTACGATTTCCATCGCCTGATCCACGAACCGCAAGGCGCGGCGCTGGCCCTCGGGCGTCCACAGGTACATCTCCCGGCGCGCCCGCAGGTAACAGTCGTACGCAACCACGTCATCGATCGGGCGTCGGGCGACCTGTTGTCCCTCTGCCTCGGTGAGCTTCACGTGCAGCGCCGAGACGATCTTTCTGGAGATCTCCTCCTGGATGCCGAAGACGTCCTCGAGGGTGCCGGAGAATTTGTCGCTCCAGAGCAGCGTATCGGTGCGGGCCTCGACAAGCTCCGCCGTCACCCGAAGCGCGTCTCCGGCCCGGCGGACGGAACCGGTGACCAGGTGGGTTACGCCGAGCTCTCGCGCCAAAGTGGCTGCATCCTTCGTCGTGCCCTTCAGCGCCATCGCCGAGTTCCGGGAAATCACACGCAGCCCTGACAGGCTCGTCAGGTCGGAGATGACCTCTTCGGTGAGCCCGTCGCTGAAGTACTCGTTGTTCGGATCGGCGCTGCGATTGAGGAAGGGCAAGACGACGACAGATTTCACTGCACGCTCAACAGTGCCGCTCTCGGTGGTCAGCGCCGTCACGAACGCGCCAGCGGTTTCGTAGCGGTCGGCCGCTGTCTTGTGCAACGCCTTGGTGAGCGCGTAGGCGATCGCCGGGCTCACGCTCGGTCGCGTCGTCGTGATCGGCGGCGCCGGGTCCGTCACGTGCTTCGCCATGACTGCCTGTGCGCTCGAGGCCACGAAGGGCGGGTCGCCCGCCAGCATCTCGTACGTGACGCACGCCAGGGAGTACACGTCGCTCCGAGCGTCGAGTTGACGTTCTCCGGCCACTTGTTCCGGGCTCATGTACGCCGGCGTGCCGAGCGACAGTCCCGTTTGCGTCAGCCGCTCGCCGCCCGCGGCCTTCACCGCCAGCGCGATCCCGAAATCCGCCATCAGAGCCACGCCGTCCTGGAGCAGAATGTTTTCGGGCTTGATGTCGCGGTGGATGACACCGCGCCTGTGTGCGTAATCGAGCGCCGACGCCAGCGACCGGGTGATCTCCAGCGCGTCCTCAATGGCGAGTTGGCCCTCCCGATGCAGCCGGTCACGAAGGGATTCACCCTCGACGTAGGGCATGACGTAATACAGGAAGGAATCCGCCTCCCCGGAGTCATACAATTGGAGAATGTGCGGGTGCTGCAGGTTAGCCGTGACCGTGATCTCGTTCAGAAACCGTTCCCCGCCCAATACCACCGTGAGCTCGGGCTTGAGCACCTTCACCGCCACCCTGCGTTGGTGTTTGAGATCCTCGGCGAGGTAAACGGTGGCCATGCCGCCCGCACCTAGCTCACGCACGATGTGGTAGCGGTGGCCGACGGCTGCCTTCAGGCGGGCGACTGGATAGGCCATCAGACCAGGACAGACAGATTCATCAGGTTGCGCGGCTCTGAATTCAGACGTGGGCCATCTAACTGATAATGGACCCTCGGACGGACCACCCGCCCGTTCGCATAACGAGCAACTACGGTACTCCTTGCGGCCTAATCCGGAAAGGCTGCGGCAGCGGCAACGCCGCCAAGTCACACGCTTGCATACGGTTGGCTGAACGGCGAGAATCCCATTGCTGTGTGCATCGCGGCGCTGGGCCTGAGGGCAGCCAGCAGGTTCGGAGCTGGACGTGCGCTGCGTGCGCGGATTGGACGGCGCAGAACGCAGGAAGCTCGGATTATGCTGCAGTGGCGAGGGCGCCGCAGCGTCGTTCAGGTCGCTCCTCGCCGAGCCCGGGCTTCAGCCCGGGTCAGCGACGAGGCGGGCTCGAACCCCGTGCCGGAGTGCTCCCCTTGTCTAGTGCTCTTCCAACTTATTATGCCTAATGCTATCTTGTCTCCCACCCCCGTGGGAGGGCAGGATGGCTCGACGGCTCCGCCTGCGGCCGCTCACCGCGAGCGAGCGGCGCGTGGTGCGCACGAAG
>Ga0247727_10000970_pt1 | contig 69890 bp, 60 predicted proteins | sample WisWelCaveWW1625_FD_202498 | JGI IMG/M metagenome (GOLD analysis project Ga0247727, IMG submission 202498) | Biofilm microbial communities from Wishing Well Cave, Virginia, United States - WW16-25 | ecosystem: Environmental > Aquatic > Deep subsurface > Groundwater > Cave microbial mat | place... | reverse complement strand
ATATTTCCCGTCAAATTGCACATAACCAAACGCCACTAAAGGATTCAAACGAGTCATAATAAATTTGTCATTCGTGATCTCCCGAGAGAGTTCTTCATAGGTCAGCGCCCCCTTTTCTCGAAGCAAAGCGATGGCCCGACGCGATGGGCTGTCAATGGTTGTGGAATAATAGAACACCAGAAAAAATGGGATACAAAAAATATAAAAAACCGCCGCGGTCATCTCCAAAGGTAAAACCCAAATGCCCATTGAATCGTCTTTCCCGGCAATCAAAAATCGCGCTGTGGCGAAATATCCCAACAAAAATATCAAGCTAATAACAACAAAACTTGTGATGTGCAGCTCTTCTCCTTTTTTAAACCGGCACCAGAGAAGATGCGCAAAAATTGTGAAGCTAAAAAATAGGGCACTAAGGAATAGATACAACATTATTTTTTCCCATAAATATCTTTGATTAAAATAATCGTGGTTCTCATGGCACTTAAAATATTGCGCCCCGAAATCGCCTTGGAATTTCGCGTCTTGTCATTTTGATGGGTAAAGGGAATTTGCTGATAACTCGCCCCTCTTTTAAGGCAACGGATAAGAAGCTCTCCAAAAAAATCATGGCCCTGAGAGATCGTCGTGACATTTTTTAGACAGCTTGTCCGGTACACGGATGGCCCGGTAAAATACCGCAGATTTAATCCGAATATTGTATTCATCGAACATGTATACAACCGCGACAAAAACTTTCTTAAAAGGGGACGAATCTCTGGATTGTCCATGTAGGTTACCGTCACGTCCTTCTCTCCCGCGTAATCGATAATTTTTCCCATCGATTCTTGATCAATGCTATTAGATCCGGAAAACCAAGTCACATATTCTTTGCCGGCCATTTTAATGGCCAGGCGTGACACCTGGGCCAGTCCTTTATTCACAGGATTATGGATGATCGTGATCCTCCTGTTACCCTTCGAAAACTGTTCCATGATAGCGCCAGTGCGGTCACTGCTGCCGTCGTTAAAAACCAAAAGTTCGTAGTCCAACCGTCTTTCCTCAAGAATTGCCGTAATGGCTTTAAGGGCGGCAGAAATCTTTTGCTCTTCATTATAAGCGGAGACAATAACCGATATGCTCTTACTGACTTCTCTGTTAGGATTGTTGTAGTCAGTACTGACCTTCGTCTGGTTTAAATTTAAAGAAACTCTTTCAATATTATTTTGAGGAAGGTCTGTATTCACTTATATGATGGATAAATTTATGGGGAAAGCCGATTATTTAAAACTTCAGAATAATTTAACAACTCGTCTTTCACTTTCTTTAAGATTCCTTCGACGGAAAAGCCCAAGCGCTGACAATGCTGTTGATACGTCCCATATTCACGGATAAAGTTGTTGGGAATGGCGATGGACGCGTAGCGCACGTTCTCAAGGGCATGACTCGCCCGCAAGACATCATCGAAAATCCCGCCGAAAACGCTGTGCTCTTCGATAACCAGACATTTACGCGTTTTAAACAAACTCTCGTTCACCAAAGCCGCATCAAAAGGCTCAACAGTGTGAATATAAATCAAATCAACCGTCACCCCCCATTGGCTCAACGGCTCCATGGCCTCCAGGGCGGTGCGCAATTGTGAGCCAACCGCGATCAACGTCAGGTCTTTTCCTTCTTGAATACGAATAGCCTTGCCGCATCTTATCTGCTGTGATTTAAATTCATGCGTGTGCCCATAGGTCGGGATACGAAAATAATTTAACGTGCCTTGGTTGAAGACCTGGCGAAAAAGAGTTTCGAATTCAACTTCGGTCGCCGGATAAAAAAGCTGTGTGCCCGGCAATGTTTTCATCATCGCGAAATCACCGTAACAATGATGCGTGCAGCCTAAATTTGCGTAATCAAACGCCGAGCCGACCGTGACGATATTCCCACCGAGCTTCTGATAACAAAAATCCAATTTCAACTGTTCGAAGGAACGATCGATAATAAAAGGCGAGATGGTGTGGACGACCGGATGGAAACCGACTTTGGATAATCCAGCGGCCATATTCACAATGGTGGGCTCGCAGATCCCGACATTGTAATAACGTCCTGGGCAAGCTTTGGCAAACGACTGCAGACGAAAATGGCTGATATCTCCAACTAAGACAACGAGGTTGGGATCTTCTTTCCCCACCCGATGTAAGACTTCCGCGAATGAATCTCTTAATGACGCCATGTATTCTCTTCCTCAAACCTGATGACTATCAAGTTCCTTATAAATTAATTCCAATTCCTCCGCCTTCGGTGCGCGGTAATGCCAGGGTCCGTGAACTTCCATGAAGCTCACCCCTTTACCTTTGACCGTATTGGCGATGATCACTTTCGGTTTAGCGGTGTAATCAAATTTAATTTTCTTAAAAACTTCCGCGATTTCTTTTTCATTATGGCCGTCGATTGTATAAATTTCCCAGCCAAAGGCCTCCCACTTCTCTTTTAACGGTTCAATTTTCATGATCTGCGCCGAAGACCCGTTGTGATCAATAATGCAACACAAATTCCCCAGATTTAAATTCGCTCCCACCAGCGCGCATTCCCAGACCGTGCCTTCGTTACTTTCGCCGTCGCCGATCAAAACAATCACTTTATTTTTCTGCTGACGGATCTTTAAACCTAAAGCCACACCAATCGCGGTCCCAATCCCATGCCCTAAAGATCCCGTTGAAGCCTCGGCCCCGGGGACTTTGGTCGAATCCGGATGCCCGCCTAACATCGCCTGCTCCCGGCTCTCTTCATCTAAATCTGTCTGCGAAATAAATCCATATTTTTTCAGAATAACGTAGAGCGCCGCGCAGCCATGGCCTTTGCTTAAAATAAAATAATCCCGATCAGCCCAGTGCGGATTTTTGGGATCAAATTTCAAAACGTGCTCGTACAAATACGCCAGAATATCAATGATCGAAAAAGCGCTGGGGATATGCCCGGCGCCGGCGTTGGTGATCAATTCCACGATTCTTTTTCTTAATTCGATATTCATAATCATCATTACGTTAACCTACGCGGTTTGCACGAGTTTTTTATCAGTAAACCGCGTAGGTTTTCTGAGGCGTTGGGAAATACCCAACGACAAATCATGAACATGTAATTCAGGAAGAACTTTTCGTAAATAGGAATTATCAAACTGCATATTCTTGATCCGCTCCTCTTGAGACGTCACAACTTTTTTAAATTCCACATCGCAAGGACAATATGTCGCCGATTTTATCAACTCAACAATCTCACAGATTGAATAGCTCTTGCCGCTGACCACATTGACCGTGTCATTTAAACGGTGTTCGATAGCAGAGGCCGCCGCCGCGTGAACATCATCCACATAAAGATAATCACGCTTATCCTGACCGTCACCGAAAATAGTCACCTTCCCCTTTTCGGTCACCGCCTTAATAAAACGGGCGATGAGACTTTCCTCTCGATCGCCCGGGCCAAAAACACCCGGCAGCCGCAAAATGGACACCGCCGTGCCTTGCGGCTCAACTTGATTTTTAAAAATTAATTCACCGACAACCTTGCCCGTCCCGTAATAATCATTCGGCTTTAATTCAAACGATTCGTTGATGAACGTGTTTTTCTTTTTAAACTTTTTCTCAAGGCAGCCGTAGACATCCACACTACTCAGATAAACCACGTGGTCAATAGGATTTCTAACCAGATGCCGGCAAAGGTTCTCGACCATTTGAATATTGGCCAGCATGGATTCAAAATTATTGGCGCGAAGCCGCGTGACGGCGGCGGCCATAACGACAATGTCATTTTGATTTAAATCCGCCAGGGCGTGTTCAATGGAATCGGGTGACAGTAAATTGCAATCGCGCGAAGAAAGTCCTTTGACTTGAATTTTTTTTTCGCCGGAGAAGTGTTTAAACAGCCCCCAGCCCATAAAACCATGGGCGCCTAAAATAATGACGCGTTTATTCATATCTGATTCACAGCCACGGCGTCCTGCCGATTCGAACACGCCGACACACCATTTTTTCTCAAATGATCCTGTGGCCTTAACCAGCCGCAGCGGTTGCACCCTTCGACGGTTCCATCTTTTCGGATCAAATCTTTAAACCGCGTGAAATTTTTACCGTGAATGATCTGGGGCAAGGGCGTTTCCTTCACATTGCCCATCGAAACCGCCATGCAGGGAAATAAATTACCATCGACATTGATATGCACGCTGGACCAGGGAAATTTGCAGGATTTATAATTTTCCTTGATGAATTCTGGCTGATTAAGATATTGAACGTCCGGCAACGGATTAGGAGATGTTAAAGAACCAATGATGGGATGCAGAAAAGCAGTCTTGCTGGTTTTTAAATTGTATTCCCGGACACGTTCCAACTGTTCACAAATGACATCAAACTTCTGATAAACCGGCGCATGGGATTTTTTGAGGATATCATCGAACGAAAACATATAATCCGCGTGTTGGGTCGGAGAACCTTTTAAGAATTGAAAAGAATGATGGTCGCAACTCAATTCTTCAACACAATATTTGTGAATATCCAAAATGTCCGCGGCATTTTTATCCAGGACAACCGTCTTGGCTTCGAGCACGCAATTAGACTTTAACTGGTTTCGCCGTTTAATAAAATACCGCATCATGTTCTCGGTCCGGGCCCACTGCGCGGGATTGACCTCGCGGTTTTTATTGCCGATATCATCAATAGAAATGGACAGAACCCGGAATCTCGGGAACGACAAAAGAAAATCAATTTTTTTCTCAGTCAACAAAAGTCCATTTGAAATCATATTGCAATCATACCGGCCGGCCACGTAAGAAAAAATTTCATCAAACCCGGAGAACATCAAGGGTTCCCCCCCGGTAAAAGTCACCCGCGCGTATCCGGGAAGCTGTTTGGCCAAATTCATCCAATCTTCTAAACGCATCCGATCTTCACGGACATCTTTTTTCTGGAAACAAAAATAGCAGGTGAGATTGCACAGATTCGTCAGGACAAAGGTATATCGGTCCGGCAGCAAATTAGGCTTACGATAGATGATCTCGGTGAGGACTTCGTGTTTGAGATGAAAAAATTCTTTTTTCTTTTTTTGGATAAGTTCGTTTATTGGTCTTTTCCTTTTCACTGACATTATGGAAGACCAATATAACGACCTTTCTTGTATAGAAAAAAGACCTAATATTGACTTCCTTATTGCTTTTAATTGTTGAAAGGTCAATAAACGGTTCATGCCTATTTTCGGTTGGAGGGTTTACTGTTTAATACGATAGTAACCGCCGCTCATGACTTTTCGCTCAACCGCGGAATTGGCGGCGGTTTTCATATTGTGCAAATGACAATTGAGGCATTTGCGGCAATCTTCGTTCTGTTCGGGACCGGGGATATTGACCCGGGCGCGAAAATCCTGGTAGCGGGGATTATTCCAGATCGTTTCAATGGACTCTTGATTGATATTGCCCATCACTTGGCTGGAGACCGAGCACGGATACACATCGCCATTGGGTTCAATATTGATCGACTCCCAGGGGTCATAACAGAACACATCCTCGTTTTGAACCTGTGGATTACTGATAATCCAAAACGGAATTCCCAGTTCCTCAGCCAGCTTGCGGGCCCGGTCATAATACTCATCGAAATACTGCGGGTCTGATTCATAGGTGTCGTTGACCTGATCCTCCCCAACGGCAAAAACCGGCGTCACCTGCACCCCTTGCGAAAACTCATGCTTTTTGGCAAAACGCACCGCCGCCTCTAAATTCACCACGGACTTCTTAGTCGAACAAAACGAAAGTCGTAAATTAGGTTTATCCGTTCTTTTTTGCCGTTTAATCTCATTGAGGATCCGCAAATTTTCCTCCAGCTGTTCGAATTTCCCGCCGCGATAGACCTTGGCATATTCCTCGCCGAACACATTCACCGAGACCTGCATAAACGTTAACTTTAAATCAACTAATTTCTCACTAATTTCCCGGGTTAAAGGAATGGCATTGGTGGAAAAATAGGTCACGGCCTTTATGTCGGAGCAATGTTCTAAAGCGGGAAAAAGAATTTTGGCCACGAGCGGTTCGGATTTGGTAAAAAAAGTCAGGAATTTGGCTTGTCGTAACAGCGGATCGAGTTTCCGGAATTCATCCATGGAAAGATGTTCCTTCTGGACATTGAAATAGCTCTTATAACAAAAAACACAACGTAAATTGCATTCATTGGTCAATTCGATCCGGATGCGAATGGGTTTAGACTTAAGCGTCGTCTTAAATTGTCTTTTCTCGATCTCATTGAGCGCCGCGTTTTCAATGGTCTCGTGCGCGAAATCAACCTTGACTCTCTCTAGGGATTTCTTAACTTGCAATTCTAGATCTGTATCCATTCACGATTCTCCTTAATAGGGACCAACAAAGGTATCAACTTCCTGCAGACGGCGAATCCCGCCGGAAATTTTCTTTTCAAATGTCTCATACACGGCCTTGATGATGTCTTGATACGTTGGATAAAAAGCATCTTCCAATTTTTTCGAAACCGGACAAGGACAGGGCGGCAAAGCGATGCGCTTGACCGGGGCTTTTAAATCTCCAAAGGCTTTCTCAGCGACAACCGCCGCCACCTCAGCAGAAAAACCGCAGCTCGCCCAACTGGTGTCGGCACAAACCAGGCGGCCTGTCTTCCCCACAGATCTAATAATGGTCTGTTCATCCAAGGGTTGAATCGAAACGGGATCAATGATTTCCACATCGATGCCATCTTTTTCTAAAATACCGGCGGCTTTAACCGCTTCGGTGACCATCAAGGAGGCCGCGACCACGGTGATATCTTTTCCTTCTCGAACAATTTTCGCTTGGCCAAATTCAACCGTGTAAGGCTCTTGGGGAACGTCACTTTTGATATTGTATAAAGCGCGATGTTCCAGAATCACGACCGGCGTATCAATTTGCAAACTTTTCATTAAAAGACCTTTCACGTCATAGGCGCAACTGGGCATGGCGACAAAAAGTCCGGGGAAATGCGCGAAAATAGATTGAAGACTCTGAGAATGAATCGGTCCCTGGCCCCAGCCTTTACCGATAATGGACCGCACCACAAACGGAACGCTCGAACGGCCGGCGCTGGCATATTTCCACTTGGCGGCATTATTGATCATCTGATCCAAGGCTAAGAACATAAAATCATTGCGGGCGTGAACAAGAACGGGACGTTTACCATTCAGAGCCGCTCCGATAGCAATACCGGTTAAAGCCCCTTCACTAGCGGGGGTATCGAAAACTCTTTGGAAGCCAAATTTAAGGAAAGCTTCACGCGTCGTACCAAAAATACCTTTAAAGTCATCCACGCCCAAACCCATAATAAAAACGTGCGGGTCTGCCGTCATGGCTTGAGTCAAACCTTCGGAAATTGCTTGAGCGTACGTGATGGTTCTCATATCTGCGCCATTATATCAGCCCTCTAATTATATTAGTATATGAATTTATGCTCTTTTCACTCCGACTCCCATGGCAAACAGATAATGCGCCATGGGTCCGTAACCAGTATGAACCACTTCATCGTTCATCGAAAACATAAAAACATTTTTAAAGTACCTCTCCATTTGCGCGCGCAGAGATTTGTGGCTTTTATTATTGATATGCTGGAATTTATTCAAATCCTTGGCGTATTTAAAAGCGGTGACATTGGGCGTGCCGATGATACAGATGCCCTCATCCTTTAGGCAAGCGCATTGATTCTTCATAAAGGTATGATTTAAATGCGGGTCAAGATGTTCGATAACATCAATAGAAAATATCCCGTCAAAGATTTCTTTTAGAGGCCCATTACAAATATTATGCACACGAAAATCAATGTTCGGAATTTTTTTAAGCCTCCTCTTATTCCCGTTGACCAAACGCGGCTGTGAATCAATCGCAATGAGTTTATCAACCGCCTTTGCCACAATCGGCGCCCCCAAACCATCTCCGCAGCCGAGCTCCAGAACAAGTCCTTTACCTTCCAGCATCTTGGCGCAAAATTTATAACGGGAAAGGACAAAACACAGATGTTTGGGGTCATCCAATAAACTGTACGAGGCCCATGGCCCTAATTCTAAGGATTCAACAAACTGCGGATCGGCCCCGGCTTTAAAACCTTCTTTTTGCGTTAACTTTTTTCGCTTAGGCATATGGTCTCCGATTATATTGTATTGATAGAGATTCTGGATTGTTTCTTGCAGAGACGTTGTCCGACGAGTTGGCATGGTCCCCCGCCAACAGCGGGGGCAACGAGTCGGACACCCGAGCGATGTTCTGCCGCTGGGCAGGACGAGCGTTCCCGAAAGAAACAATCCAGAATCTCTAACTAAATTTCAATAACTTTGTCACGGATGATGGATCACCGCATCATTTTTGTAGCGCCGTAACTTATACATATTGGGATCGGATTGTAATTCCTTGATCAACTTTTCCTTCAACGGTCCTTTCCATTGATCATGAACAACCGAAAAATTCCTGCCGCCGGCGACCTTTCTCCCCTTTCGGCACAACCATTGGATACAATCGTAAATATCCTGAAAATCGGTACCGCGATGATTTTTAAAAAAATTTAAGGTTTCGAGATATTTTTCTCGAGGGGTATTTTTACTTTTTAAAATTTGTTCATGGGCCTTGGTTTTTGTCCATCCCGGACCGATGATGAAGACATTGAGGTCATTATTCTCCGCGTCCAGGAATTCACACATCTTGACCAGCATAATTTTCGAGGTGATATACGCGGACATGTTCACGACCACATTATTGATTCCCGAGCCGGCAAAAAAAACGACATTGGCCATTTCACCTTTTTCGCGAAAAGGATGCAGGACATGAAGTGCACGCAGCTGTCCGATACAGTTGACCCCAACCGACCGGCTCCATTGGTCAAAATCCGCCGAAAAGAAATGTGATAGCGGTTGTAAATCCCCGACCGCGGAAATAAACGTCTGCCAACGAACCTTTTCCTTTTTAAATTTCTGAACAAGACGGTTGAGATGACTTGTCTTGATGATATCGCAAGGGATCAAATGACAGTCGGGCCGCCCGATAACTTCCTGGACAAATTTTTTCTTCCGATAAGTCCCGATGACTCGGTAGCCATCATTTAAATAACGTTTGGCCAATTCCAGGCCGATCCCGCTGCTTACCGAAAGGATAAAAGCAGTTTTATTTTTCTTTTTCATTTAATAAACAAAATCCAGAAGTGTTGAAACCGCCGGCCAGGGACTATTCAGGGCCTGTTGATAAGCTTCGTTTGCCTGCGCGGTAGATTTTTCTGTGATCAAATCAATTTCTTTTTGGGTCATGATTTTTTCTTTGAGCAATTTCGCAGCAAAACGCCTCACAGGACACCGCTTCATCCAGCTTTCCACTTCCGCTTGGGTGCGATACCCTTTGTCATAATCCATCAAAGGCCCGACGTGCTCGCGGATCCGATACGTGAGACATTCCATAAACGCCGGTCCCTTGCCCGAACGGCACTGAGCACTGAGCCTAAGCGCCGTTTGATAAACGGCTTGAACATCATTGCCGTCTATTTGAATGGTTTTTAATTCCAGAGTGCTGACCCGTTTATAAATGGGTGACGCCGGTTGACGGACTTTTAATGGAGAATTTGTGGAATAGAGATTGTTTTCGCAGACAAAAAGAACTGGAAGCTTTTTAACGACAGCAAAATTGAGACTCTCGGCAAAGACGCCTTCTTCAATGGCGGCGTCCCCAAAAAAGGCCACGGCCACGCGTTTGGATTTATCCATCTGAAAAGACATGGCCGCGCCGACGGCAACGGGAATCATGGCCCCTAAAATCGGCGAAGAATAAATGCCGGCTCGTTCATCGGTCAGATGGGCGGAACCAATCCGTCCCCGATTCGATCCCGTCTCCCGGCCGCAGAGTTCCGCGAAAAAAGCATTGAGGTTCCCTCCCTTGGCTAAAAAATGGGCATGACAGCGGTGACCTGAAAAGACCTGGTCATTTCGTTTTAGTGCGGCGCACACACCCACGGCCACGGCCTCCTGGCCAATGGAAAGATGCGTCGGCGTACGCATATGTTGCTGCGGATAGACCTCGACAATTTTCTCTTCCGCCAGGCGGATCCTGAGCATGGTCAACAGAAGGTCTTTTCTTATTTTTTGACTTAAGCGTCTGTCCATCGTTATCGACGTTCGTAAAGATCCAGCAGCCCCAGGGTTTGTTTCAGATAAAAATACTTTGACAACTCTTCACGCATCTTCAACCAATGGGGACTGATGACATTGTTGTAACATTGATAAGGGGAGCGATCAATAAAGATAAAACGGCTTTTCCCTTTGACTATCTTCTCAACCGCCTCCGGCACTTGAGATATGGTATAGCTAAAATTGGGATAAAAGGCAATCTTAAAAAACGATTTTCTTCGGGCATACGCGTAATAGAGGGTATCATGTTTGGAGATAAGAACAAGCGGTTCATCGGGGGGTATCCGTCTTTGAACAGATAAGACATCGTATTGAAATTCCTGCCATCGGTTCTTAGGCAGCATTCTGGTCGAGGAATCTGTTGTGGTATTTTTAAAAAATTCTTCCGGCGCCTCCCGCAGCCGCTGTCCCAAAGTTTTTCCGCTATCCCAGAGATCCACGGTCAGACCAAGCACAAGGGCCGAAATAACCACAAGACAATAAAGCACATATTTTAGTTGAAATCTTACCGAGTGCCAAGAAAACCCCACATCCTTTTTTAACAAATACCCAAGGAAGAGAAAGCATAAGATGACTGCCGGTAATGCTGCTCGCGCCAAGTGATCCTTAATGACCAAAGAAATGTAATACAGCAGACTAGCAAGACCATAAAAACTTAAAAACGCCCAGGCATCCGGATAACAGAGCTTCTCATAGAGGCTAAAGCAAACGTAAATCCCAATCAGGTACACTAATACCACAGCGGGCCACAGATGAAAATGGATCAACGGCTGTCCGCCTAGGCCGCTAACCAAATAATGCCTCTGATAATAAATTAAATCCTCCCAAACCGGCCATGCTCCATACTTCAGCCAAATGCGTACTGTCAGAAAAAGGATAACCACAACAAATAAGACACCAATCTTCGGAAGAACGGATATCAAATCCCTTTTGTTGCCGGTCCCCTCCGCGAGAAAACTTTTCAAAATCGCCACCGCAACAAAAGAAGCAAAAATATAAACGCCCGTCTCAATCACCCAAAAAAAGGACACCACCACCATCAACGCCATCAGCCACCCCCAATACCAGCGTCGTCTTACTGTCTCGTTAAACAGCAAATAAAATACCGGAAGCATCATGCCAAATCTTAAGAAACCAACGCTGGGGGTCCAATGGACAGGGATATCGACCCACACATAGAAATGGATAACCATAATACAAAATGTTGCCAGGATACTGAAGATAATGCGTCGGGTATTCACCCGAAAAAGAAAATAAATAAACGTGTATCCTAAAACGTAAAGCAGACTGTTGGCAATGGACAAGCCCGTGTAATAATCGTGGGTACCAGAAATTTTGAAAAGCCATACCAGAAAATACATATTGAGAAATCCATATTGCGAAATGACGTCAAACAAAATATCTTTACCCAGCGCAAGATCGTTTATCACACAGATAAAATTCGAAAAGTCGAAATAATGGACATCGTTTCGGAAAGTCAGAAGCACTATCGAAAAAAACATGGCAACATCGAAAACCAGCCGTACCGGCCGCGGCAAACGATGCTCATAAGCCAAAAGACCATAAAGCACCACCCCGCCGGCCCAGAATTCAATTTTTTTCCAGACAGCCGGAAGAATCAACGCATCAACCATCACTCCTTTTACAAAAAACCCCGCCAGCACCAGAACGACCACCAGCAAGCCCCATCGCAGCTTAAAGAGAATGGATCGAAAAAAATAAGGAAAGACCGCAACCCGATACAATAAAAATGTCCCCAAGAAAATGACACAGCCGCTCACGTACAAAAAAGTATTGTTCGTCCGCTGGGCTGCGGTGGCTTTTAAAAATGTATCGAGATGTTGAAACGTTTCCTGACTCGGCAGGCCGAATTTCTTTAAAAAAGGAAAGCAAAAACAGAAAATGGCCAAGGCTGTCAACAGGACAAGAAAAAATTTAACCGCCTCGGTGACGAATTCGACCTTTTTTTCGGCTGGTTCTTGTGAGACGATCGTATTATTGGATTCGTTCATAAACATCAAGAAATCCCAGACTGACCCGCTTCGTAAAATTCTGGCTGACCAGAGAAAACACCTTCGGATTCTGTTTAGCCACGAGGTTGTCATAAACCTGAAAAGATGAATTGTCCATGAAAAGAAATTGAGGATTAGCTTCTAAAATAGTATCGGCCATCCCGTTAATTTGTCGACGGGTTAAAAAGTGCGGATAAAAGGCGTTCTTGAAAGTGGATTTGCGCCGGGCATAGATATAATATAGCGTGTCATTTTTGGAAAGGATCGTCAGCGGCTGGCCGGCATCAACCAGGCGCTGGATCATCGCGACATCAAATTGGAACCTCTTAAAATTATTTTTGTTTTTAAGAAATCTTTCCAAAGAAGATATCTTCCCGCTTTCGATAAACTCCCCAGGATTACGGCTTATCAAAGACCACAGGCTCACCAGTCTGCCCTCTTTTTTAATCGCCGCGCTCAAAGTCAAACAAACACCGATCATAAAAATATAAACAAAATATTTAAGGGGAATATTTTTGTCCCCCCCATAAAGCCGGACGTCATTTCGGACAATGGAACTTAAAAAAACGGCCACTAAAATAATCGCCGGAATAACCACGCGCGCTAAAACAAAGCCGCCGCCCTTACCGACAAAATAGAGAAACGATTCCAGACCAAAAAAACTTAAAAACAGCCAGACATCCGAACAGCGAATGTCTTTCGGGTATTTGAGACAAAAATAAACCGTGGCGGCGTAAATAAAAACCGGAATAACCCAAAGGCCAAGGGAACTTAACTGGGTCATGGCCAGTCCGGACTGTGAATAGAGTCTTTGAAAATAAAAAAGATCAGTCCACGTTGGAGCGTGGCCGTATTTTAAATAAATCCGAATCGTCAAGAAAATCACGATACCGGCAATCACGATAAAAATTCTGGCTAAACGATATAGCCATTTATATCCTGGGCTGGGGCTGTGTCCCGCGCGCAGTTTGACGCAGCCCTGTACCAACGGTACAGGGCGAGTCGTTGTCTGCCCGCCCTGGATCATAGCCTTAGCGGGCCAGGGAGCACGGGACACGGCCCCGGCCCAGGAACTTATAAAACGACAAGCAGTGACGCCGATCAAGGCCACTAAAATATACAATCCGTATTCCACCGCCCAAAAACACAATACCGCCGTCACCACGGCAAACAGCCATTCTAGTGCCCTTTCAACGCCTCGTTCTTTCCTTTTTTCCAAAAAATACAACAGAAAAAAAACCGGCAGATACGCGCCAAACCTTAAAAACGTCGACTGCGGCGTCCAATGGATAGGGATATGCAGACAATAAAAATCAATGTAAACGATTGTAAAAAAAACAGTGGCGCTTAAAAATAAATTCGTTGTGTGCGTCCGTAGAAAAAAATAGATTCCGCCATACCCCAGCACATAGAGAACGCTCACGATCATCGAAAGCCCAACATAATAATCCTGTACCTTGAAAAGATCAAAAAAACCGGCAATAAAATAAACATTAAAGAACCCATACGAAACAATCACATCCGCCAAAATATCCTTCCCGAGCATCACATCATTAACCGCTCCCAAAATTGTCGAGTAATCAAAATACGAAGCATCATTTCTAAAAACCAGGATGACTAAAACAAATAAAATAATTGTGTCAGCCAACCAGTAAAAATATCTTAAATAAGGCCCATATGTCCGAGCAAATGGGTTGGAACGGGGTCCCGTGCTCCCTGGCCCGCGAAGGCTATAAGTCAGGGCGGGCAAACAGCGACTCGCCCCGACATTTTGTCGGGGCTCCGTCGAAACTGCGCGCGGGACACCGTTCCAACCCCAAGAAGTTGCTAATTGATTCAAAACTAAAACTTGATAAAGCACCCCCACCGTGAAAATCGTCACGCACCCTGACAAATATAAAAAAATACTATTGGTAAGCGCGGCCGTGAAGCGATTTAACGGCAATAAGTCATTGAATTTTTCCAGGCTGGGGAAACCAAGGTGTTTAATCAAAGGAAATACCGCCACAAAAACCAACACGCCGACGGCTAACGTGGACAAAAATTCGAATAACGGTCGGACAATCTCAATTCTTTTACCGGCATTCATTTAAATCTTCCGCGAGATCAAACCTCGACAATTTTTTCAAATCTTCTATCTGCAGGTTAAGTTTTTCCTGGTCATTTAACAGACAATAAATGCGGCCCAGATTATAATGAGCCTCGGCAAACCCGACATAGACCCGCGGGAACATGCCTTGATGCGAACAGGGAATTTCTCTGTCGAATTGACCGCGGCTTTTGTCCATAAACCCGGGCTGAAAAATAAAAGCGTACTTGGGATTAAGACGCACGGCCCGCTGATAAAAAATCTTTGCCTGGGCCGGATCATTAAGCCGTTGGTAGCTGACGCCCAGATTATAATAACCTTTCGCATAATTCGCGGACAATCGAATCGCCCGCTGAAGATATTCAACGGCCTTGGCGTATTGCCCCATCTGTCCGTAGGCTAGAGCAAGACTTCCTAAAGTTTTCGCAGCGATGGATTCTTGACGGATAAGACCCGCGCAACGGTCAATTTCACGAGTGTCATCCGGCCGGTCGATCTCCAGTACCCCTAAGATATAATGTGCCGTTTCCAAACCCGGATGTACTTGAAAAAATTTCTGATAAGCTTCAATGGCTTGAGGATATTGCTTTTTATGCCAATAACAGACACCCGCATTAAAATAGGCCTCTGGATAATTGGGCTGAAGATTTATCGATTTTAAAAAACTCTCCAAGGCTTTATCATATTCTCCCCTATCCGCTAAAACGATTCCTAGATTAAAATAAACTTCCGGATCATCCGGGGCCAGAACAAAGCCGTTCTCGCAGAAGTTCAGCGCCGCTTCATGCTGGCCTAAACTATCTAAAACCAAACCAATTCCTGAATTGGCCCGGGCATTATTGGCGTCTAAAAGTAAGACGCCCTGATAAGCCGCCAGGGCCTGAGGGTATCGGCTTTGAGCAAAATAAGCCTTAGCCTCGATCAGATAATCCGTAATTGTTTTTGGGGGTATTGAAGCAGGAGTGCCGTCGCGCACGCAAATAAAAAGAAACAAAAGACTCAAAAAGGCGAACAATTTTTTCATTCAGGAAAGTAAAAGGTCGAAATCGTTATTGGGGATCAATACCGTCTTTATTGCCGGCTGACGCTTTTGACAATGAAGCGTGGCCGGCCTTTGACTTCTTCAAAAATTCTGCCTAAATATTCGGCGATAACGCTTAAGCACAACAACTGGACCCCGCCGATAAACAGAGTCAGAATTAATTGTGTCATAAAACCGGACGGTGCGCCAATGCGAAAATAAAAGATCAAATAAAAAAGGATAGCAATGGCATTGACCACCACCATAAAGCCGGCCAAATAGGAAATCCATTCCAAAGGCATGTACGACAATGAAAAGATTCCCCGTTTAGCCCAGCGGATATTATCCAGCAAACTATTGGTCGATTCTCCAGAAAATCTTTCCTGGCGCACATAGGGCACACCAATTTGTTTAAAGCCCACCCACGCCCTCATGCCGCGCAAAAACCGATCGCGTTCCGGCATGTTCGCCAAAATATCAGCGACCTTTCGGTCCATCAAAGAAAAATCTCCGGCGTCCAGCGGCACCTGTACGTACGACATGGCCTTATAAATTCGATAAAAAATTTTATAGGCCGCCTGCATGAAAAAACTAGCCTGACGCCGCTCGCGGATACCATAGATCACATCGAAGCCTTCCAGCCATTTCTCAACAAGTTTCGGAATCAATTCCGGGGGGTCTTGAAGATCGCCATCCATGATGACCACACCATCGGATTTCGATTGCAAAATTCCACTGGTAAAAACATTCTGGGAACCAAAATTACGGGAATGCGTCACCACCGTCAGCCGCGGCTCTTTTTTGAGGACTTCCGCCAAAACCTCAGCGGCATTATCGGGACTGGCATCATTGACATAGATCATTTCATAATTCGGCGTGACTTTCTTCATGACCGCGTGAATGCGTTTGAGCATTTCAGGCACGGTCCCGGCATCGCGATAACAAGCGATCACAATGGCGATCGAACGGTTGGTCAACACAGCTGCCACTCCTTGATGGTACTTTGAATCGTGTAAGTAATTTGATCACTGGTCAAACCGCAGATCTTGCGCAGGTATTCGTGGCTACCTACCTCGTGAATAGTGTAATCCGGTGCGGCGATACATTTAAGTTTGGCCTGTTTGATATCCTGGCTGACCATAAACTCACCGACGGCGCTTCCTAATCCACCAAGAATACTATGCTCTTCAATGGTAAACACGGCGGGAAAATTTTCCAGGCATTCTTTGAGCAATGGTTCATCCAAAGGCTTAACCGTGTGCAGACTTACCACTCGCACGGATAATCCCGAAGCGCAAAGCACATCCGCCGCTTTCAAGGAAATTTCCAGCATGTTACCAGTACTGATCAAAGCGATCTCTTTACCTTCACGAAGAATTATCCCCTTGCCGATCTTGAAATCTAAATCTTTTTCATGAAGGACGACCTCATTGCTGCGCCCGAGCCGAAGATAGACCGGACCTTCATGATTTAACGCGGCCTCGGTCGCGCCGGCGGCTTCAACCGGATCCCCCGGGCACACCACGGTCATTTCGGGTAAAACACGCATGATGGCGATATCAGTCAAGGCATGATGCGTAGGACCATTATTGCCATAGCTGTACCCACCCCCGACACTAACAATCTTCACATTGGCTTTGTGAAAACAAATATCGTTACGAATCTGTTCATAACAGCGCATAGTGGCGAACGGCGCGATCGAATACGTAAACGGCCGCTTGCCTTCCAAGGCTAATCCAGCGGCAATGCCGGCCATATTAGCTTCAGCAACACCGATATTCAAAAATTGTTTTGGATAAAGGTCACGAAATTGATCCAAGACTTTAAAACCCAAATCCCCGGTTAAAAGCATGAGACTTTTATCTCTCTCGGCCAACTCGATCAGTCTTTTGACAAAAGCGTTTCTCATAATAGTTTTAATTCCTCAAAAGCTTGCTTCACTTGTTCGGCGCTGGGGATCTGATAATGCCAGAGCAGATCATCTTCCATAAACGAAACCCCTTTGCCTAAAACCGTATGGGCAATAACGACACTTGGTTTCCCTTTCATAAAAGGAATTCGTTCTAGGGTCGTAACCATATTTTCAATATTGTGTCCATCCACTTCTTCAACAGCCCAGCCAAAGGCCTTCCACTTTTCCGCCAAAGGTTCGATGGCATTGACCTCAGGCGACCGGCCCATGGCCTGCATTTTATTAAAATCTATAATGACGACAAGATTGTCCAATTTTTGATGGGCCGCGTACATGACCGCTTCCCAAACGGATCCTTCATTGCATTCGCCGTCGCTTAAGACAACAAAAATTCTAGATGGACTTTGATCAATTTTTTTCACGATGGCCATGCCTAATCCGACCGAAAGCCCGTGACCTAAAGAACCCGTGGTCACTTTAATGCCGGGCACGGTTCCATGATCCGGATGTTCCCCCAATCGTCCACCGTCCACGGCGTATTCTTTCAATAAAGAAACGTCAAAAAAATCCCGCTCGGCTAAAGTCGCGAACCAAGCCATGACTCCGTGGCCTTTACTTAAAATAAATCGGTCATAATCCGGTTCATCCCATTTCTGGGGATGGGTTTTCATGACACGAAAATACAAGGCGCATAAAATATCCACGCAGGAAAGCGCCGAGCCGACATGCGAAGTCTTGGCCTCAGCGGCCATCTGCACCACATGCCGGCGGATGATCGTTGTCCTTGTTTTTATCTCTCTTAGAGTCATCTGGGCTTTATTCATCTTATGACCGTCTCAATTCAAAGGCCACGATTCCCTCTGGAGTTATCTCTCGCGGAACGAAACGAAATTCTTTCTGTAATTTAAAAACCACACGGGCCTGAAGGTCGGAATAATCCTTCGAGATAAAAATAATATCTCCTTCTTTAAGCGAATGCGCAAAATTTACAACACGGTCCTGTTCGGACTTTAAAAGATTCGCCTGCAAAGCATAGTTAAAAGGAAAAACATGAGTCTTTCGCGTGAACATCAAGACTTCCGTGGTGTCATCCGCCGAAAGAAAAATCGCGACACGAGATTTGTCACCGGCAAACTTTTCTACCAAGTCAACAGCTTCAGCGACCTTATGATCTGTTGGTATTCTTCGCGCGAAAGATTCAAAATGATCATGAAACTTGGCATAGTGGGTCAGCTTCGTCTGGATTTTCGCGGCCGTTAACGGCAAGACATTTAGAAAAAGAAAAAATGCCGCGAAGTAACAGCCATAAACAAAAACGGGATAAAATTTTGTCAGCACTCTTCCCTCTTGCCGGCTGGCATAGACCAGCCAAAAGGCCGCCAGGCAAATGACCGGGATGCTGATATGAAAAAGGTTGTTCGGATGCGAACGGCCCAAAAAATACGTGAATTGTCCCACAGCCAATCCACCCAAACCAGCGACTAAATTAAATTCCGGGGGGTAATCCTTCGTCTCTGACCAAAATATTTTGTAAAAAATCGCCAAAAACGACACCAAGGGGATGATTACAAAAAATAACCACGGCGTCCACGGGGCTATCAACATACCGCCCAAACCATCTGTTGAATACAAAAATATATAATCAAAATAATATGGCCAATGCGGCCATTGCCCTGAACGTGAATGGATATCCCAAGCCAGCCAGAGATGCACACAAAAAGTTAAAACAACAACGCCACTCAAACGCTTCACGATACTTGCCAGCAACTGTCGAATATTGCTATAACCGGCCGTCCATTCATAAACCGCAATCGCCAAGTACGTGGCGATCGTGTAAACAAATGCTTCAAAACTCCAGACCGAGGCCACGGCCACCACCGCCGCCTCAATGGCAAAAGAAACTTGACGCAACCGGGGCTGGACGTTACGCAATATCGCCGACAATAAAATAAAATACGGCAAACCAAACCGTAAGGCGCCGATGGAAGGATAAGCCGCCGCCTCCCCTATGGTCGCCAAAAAATTCGTCATCACCACAATCAAAAAGGTGAAAATGGTCAATGGCACGGATTTAAACAAATACCGTAATAAAATATAAACCATAAGATACAATCCCAGGTAAGTCAGGGTCACCAAAAAATTAAATCCCTGATAAGAAAATGGCATCCAGGCGAACATCCATTTAAGGAAATAAATAATTCCGACTCCATATTGACAATTAATGTCAACCAAAGGAGCCTTGCCGTTCATCAAATCCGCTACCGGACCCAGCATATGGTTCTGATGATGCCGGTCATACGTAAACCCTGGATCAAAGATCAAAAATACTGTTAGGAAAAAAATCCCACTATGAATAAACATCATCCCCGTGCGACCGGGATGACAGTTTAGGATATTCGAATGAAAAATGGATACAAAAGCCAGCAAAGCGGCCGCCAGGATAAAATAAAATTTATCAAAACGAAATCCGCTGAAATTCATCACCAAAAAACCAAGACCGATCAAAAGAGTCAGGTACAATATATCCGATAACTTCCTGGAAGTATAGTCTGTTTTCAAAAAATCTCCGACCAGCTTGATAGCCCCTAAAGCCAGGCCATTGACGACAAAAAATAAACCCACCATCGTTTGCCAAAACGTAAACAAGACCTCTCCAGAAATAAATTCCCCCGTTTGCCAGGAAGGGATCTGTTGATCCAACGCTTTTAGAAGTGACCAAAACGTAAAATCCTGAGTCTTAATGGTCAACAGCCGGAAGCCCCCAATAACAACAATCCCATACACCAAATTCGCCAATATAAGGATTGGATAAAAAACACGGTTCCCTTTTAATGCGTGTTGACGCCAATGTTCAAGCGTCAGCACGGCCGTTATGGTCAAAACCGGTACCGTTATCCAGCCATGGACAAAGATAAAAAACTCCGCCCGTTCATCCATCCCATGATTGACATGTAAAAAGATGTTTAAAAATAAAAAAAATCCAGCGTAAAGGACGGACAGACATAAAAAAGGAAATCGGTCTTCTTTATTTAATCCTGATAAAAGTAATCTGATGTGAGTCATCATTAATCCACCGATGTCATTATTGAACAAAAAATATGATCACTCTATTTCAATTTAATTCAATCGCATAGACCCCGCGAGGCGTTGTTTCGCGAACAATAAAGTTAAATTTTTCTTGAATACTTTTAACAATCGTTTGTTGAAATTCCGAGGCCTCTTTCGACAAGAAAAGATAATCCCCTGTCCTTAAAGGAGATGAAAAGTCAATAACCCGCTGACTGATAACCGGAGAAATAGAGACGATGATCGGATAATTAAATGGGTAGACATGAACCTTACGGCTGCGCATGAGCGTTTCGGTCGTATCATCCGGTTCAATAAAAAGGGCGATGCGGGGTTTATCCTTCGCGTATTTTTTAACCAGATATAAAGCCTCATCAACCTGAGGCGTGGTCGGTGATTTATAAAAATTTTCTATTGTTCTAGGATACTGCGGCAGCCGTATTTTGATTTTCTCGGCCATTTTGGGAGTGAGGCTAAACACCATAAAAATCATGGCACAATAACAACCATACGCCGCTGTCTTGGCAAACCATTTTAACTCACCCGTTTCCATTCTGGCTAAAGAGACAAGCCAATAGGCAGCCAGACATAGCGATGGAACACTGACATGAAAAAGATTATTCACATGCGATCGGCCAACAAAATAGGTGTACTGGATGATGGCCAAAGCAGTAAGTCCGGCGACAATTGTTAATTGCGGATTCGCCTGTTCATCTTTTTTGGAAACAAGATGAATCATCAAGGCCACCCAGGTTCCCAAAGGAATAATCACCAAAAGAATCCATGGGCTCCATAAACCAATCGGCATCCCTCCCCACCCACCAACGGAATATAGAAAAATATAGTCCAGATAATAATTCCAATGCGGGAGTTGGCCGGAACGCGCGTATACGCTCAGACCGAACAAAACATGCGCCGCACAAATAAACGGCACCAGCCCAAATATCCCGATAATTATTCTTTTCAGGCAATCAGAAAAAGTTTTTACCTGCCAACAACTTTCATAAACCGTCACAGCGCCATAAACGGCAAAGGTATACACAAAGGTTTCAAAACTCCAGATCGAGGTTAAGGCGACCAAAAGCCCCGACAGCCATTGAAAAACTTTTGACAATTGAGAAAAATGGAATCGCCCGGCAACGATTAAAAGTAAAAAATACGGCGGGGCAAATCGCAACGGGCCCAAAGACGGAAAAGCGACAATCTCGCCGCCTAAGGTGGCGAGAGAATTCACCAGGATAATAATCAAGATCGAGATCACCGCAAAGACAGGTGACTTTAATACGTATCGCAACAGAACATAAACCATCGAATAGCCAGCCATCGCGGCTAACATATTAATCAGCGTCAGTCCTGAATAAGACAAAGGGATTACTTCAAACAATATCTTCAAGAAATACGTCACCCACACACCGTACTGAGAATTAATATCAACTAAAAGCGCTTTTCCACCAAGCATATCACAGACCGGGTCAAGGTAAGGATTTTGATGCGGCCGATTTATCGAAAATGCCGGGTCAAAAACCAGAAAACAGATCAGCAAGATCGTGAGAACATTCAGGACCAGTTGAAAAATCTTGCTCGGTTTAAATTCGACGATCTTCTTATGAAATAGAAATAAAATCGAACAAACCAAAACCGAAATAAGCAGCCCCAAATGTTGCGTTTTAAAACTGCTAAAATTAAGCGCCGTCAGGCCCAGAAGAATAGGCGTTATAAAATTATAAAAATCACCAGCGGGTGACCCAAAGGCGGGTCCCCTTTCCGCACGCAGCTCCGCCGAAGGCGGGCGAGTACGGAAAGGGTGCCGCAGGGGCAGGCCCCGCTGGTCAAAAAATTTTGTAAAACAGCAAATTAAAATATTAAAAATTGGAAAAAGAATCGTGAGCGTGCACGCTACCGACTGGGAAACCGCTTTAACCAAAAACTTCCCGGTTTCCCAATCAGGGACTTGGGCGTTGATAAGTTTTATGACACATTGAATTGAATCGCAATATGGCGAGAGAGAGGTAAAATATCGAATCACCAGGACGGCGGTGAATAAAAATAAACTATTCCATAGAAGTAATAAAGGATAAAAATTTTGATCGTATTGGAAATGTTTTTTCCTGACTTTTTCTACCCACAAAGAGGTTAAAGTCGCCAACAACGGCACCGTCAGCCAGCCCCAGATATACATCAACCATTCCTTATGCTCTGTTATTCCGCCACGGCCGAAAAACCAGATCCAAAAGAACAAAAAATAAATTCCGTAAATAACGGTAAGGACCGCTAAAGGCAATATCTTGGATGTCTTATCGGTGTTCATCGGTTTTTTGTGAGTTAAATGAGCCGGGCGATGAGTCCCATATTACCAACGGAAAGTCTAAAAGGGATCCGGCCGATGGTTGACTTTTGGAACTCTTGAATCATTCCATTTTTTATCGATTTAGGCAACGGCATCAGCTTCAGCCAATAGGCCAGCGGATAACGGTTAACGACTTTAAACAAATCAATCACTTCAAATTTATTTTTAAGAAATATTTTTTTAAAGGTGGATTTATCGTAAAGGAACGGATGCTCGATATCAATCATCGGACAGTCCTGTCCCAGCAAACGCGCGGGCAAAGAACCAATATCATGATTAATAAAAAGGACCACCCCTCGTCGTTTAAGATACTGCCAGCAATTTTTTAAAAACTCATTGGGCTGGCTGATATGGTCAAAGACCTGAAAGACGCAGATTAAATCAAAAGAATTTTCCGGATAAAGTCCGGGGCCAAACATCCCCACATGGATACGGGATTTAAATTCACCGGCCCATTTGGCGGCGTGCTGACTAGGCTCAACCCCAAAGACTTCCTTCACGCCTAAGCCTCGGGCTTTCTTTAAAAAAAATCCATTGCCGCAGCCGACCTCCAACAACTTTATCTTTTCGATAGGTGTTTCAACGTATTTTACGGCCTTCTTGAAATACTCGGCATAGGTTTGCGCGGCAAACGCTGATTCGTTCTCATAGGTAAAATAACTTCCAGAATAAAGTTTGGCCAACTCGGTCTCGTTGAGAACAGGATTGGACCGGATCAATCCACAGCCGTGGCAGCGGACAATCCGGTAATGTAACCGATCCGGCCGGCGCCGGGCGGAAAAGACTTCATAATTTAAATCTTGAGATTCAAAATTCGCGTCGTAAAGTTTTTGGTCATGAATTTTCGTATCGCACAATGCGCAATTTGTTTCAACAAAAATATCTTTGATTGCCTCGCTCATCCCCCACCCGCCTTCGCGTACAGATTACGATTAATCTTGATCCATTCAACGGTTTTAGTTAGACCTTCCTTGAGCGAATGTTTGGCCTTCCAGCCTAAAACCATTTTGGCCCGGGTCATATCAGCCACCCACACATTTGTATCCCAAATCCTCGGTGGCATACTTCCCCACTTCACCTGAACCTTAGCCTGAGTTAACTGGAGCACTTGTTGGACAATGTCCTTGAGTTTACTTTGCAATCCCGTCCCAATATTGATAATTTCTCCGGAAAGCCGACGCAGACGCTCGATGTTTAAATAGGCTTCAATAACGTCTTCCACAAAAATAAAATCCCGTGCCGTTTCAGGGGAAACCATTTCCAAATCTTTTTTATCCAGACATCGGGTGACCAGGGTTGGGATCAACCGAGAGGCTTCTTCATAGTATCCATAAACTGAAAACAAACGGAAGATCACAATCGGTTTCTTCTGCGATCGAGCGACATGCTGGCAAAGCAAGGTCTGAGCGGATTTAGCGACCGCGTAGTAACTATTCGGCTCCAGGAGGTCCATCTCCTTCATCGGCGATGTTTTAAATCCATACTCCGAAGAGCTGCCCGTGCTGACAAAAATTTTATAATTGATATCCGCGCACGCGTTTAAAAGATTCCAGGTCCCAAACACATTGGTGGCAATGATCCGCTCGGCATTGTCCTGCGTTGAATAGGCGCCATGGGTGGCCAAATGATAAATGACCGTCGGCTTGATTTGTTTAACAGCGCGGCTGACAAAATCCTGTTGGGTTAAATCACCCTTAACTAAATTCAATTTCTTTTTAATATTCTCAAGCCGCCAAAGGTTGGTCTCGGGTTTAACAAACGCATGGACCTCCTCCCCTTGTTTGACCAAACGCTCGGCCAAACATGATCCCACAAATCCCGCCGCGCCGGTTATCAAAAATGTGTCCTTTTTTGCCATAGGGTACCTTTTCCTCAAATGTCCTTGCGTCTTAAGGCCACCAGGTATTCTCCGACTTGAACTGGTTCATACGCTTGTTGTAAATAATTAACGAGAATCTTTAAAACCTCAAATCGGGCGTAATAGATCGGGGGCAATCCACCTAAAAATTTCTTCTCAATAAAAACATAACGTGGCCCAGGATGTTCCAAATTTTTCAGGGTCCTTTGCAGACGATCACGGGTTAGCAGAATCGTACCGCCGAAATCCCTTATCTGAAATGTCCTGGGAATCAAAAGCGGAAAATAATAAAGAAACGGCTGGCGGTCGGCCTTCATCAAAATGACCGTCTCTTGACTGCTGATCAAACAGACCCTCTCATCGGGCCTGGTCATTTGAGCGATCAGAAAAATGTCTTTAGCCGAAGGCGATTGCTCCCGCATCCGCTGTCTTTCAGCCGTAAACAATTTACCCGACAGATTCAAATAATTCGGATACTGGATAAAGGCGCGGGTAGTTGACAATCCAATAAAACTCCCAATACCCAAAATCAAAACGGCATATCTCCACTGGGAATTATTGAAAAATTCTTTGCCTATATTCAGCCAGAAGCAAAATAGCAATAAACAAGGGATGGACACAACCGGAATACTGTCCGGCGAAGATCGGGCGATATAGTAATGAAATATCGCCAAACCATAAAGAGCGATAAGGATAGCCAAAAAATATTGTCGGTCCCATTTTTTAAGATAACACATCCCCCCGGTAAAAATGACCGTCATCAAATAGACCGCGCACATCCCCATGCCCATAAAAAAATTCAGGAACTTTTCCGCCTGAACAAAAGAGCTGATAGGCAACGCCCCCCAGCCACCTTGAAAAAGCCGCACATAATTCAATAAATTATCCCAAAAGATCACCGTAAATACATTCGTTCCGGCGAATAACCAAAATAAAAACACAGCCGAAACTAAAGGCAAACTGCCGCACACCACATTCATCGGAATCTTTTCTTTCAGCCAAAACGCCGACCGGGTGGCTGGCACCGTCAAAAGTAAAAATAAATAGGCGTAATACGTCGCCGTCAAATAAATCCCGCTGTCCGTCAAATAATACACGGCCGCGCCGCACCATATCCCCGCGCATACGAGAAACCAATCTGAGAATTTCCTTAAATGCATCAGGATCAAAATAAAAAATGGAATATCAAAAAAATATCTGACCACCGTGGTGCTGGGATAACGCCAGATAATCGGATCGGCCGTGCTGTTATTGAACATCTGGAACTTTAAAATAAAAAATACCCCTAATAAGGCCAGGCCGACACTTCGAAACCACAGCCGCAAAAACGCGTAGCTCAATGTCAAGTAAACGATCGTCAACGCGATTAAGGCCAAAAGAATATTCTCATAACTAACCGAGCCAAGGGTTTTACTTAAAAAAGCAACGATCACCGGCATTCCAAAACCATACTGGCTGCAAGAATCAACATTAAGGATATTCCCCTTGGCAAAGGCCCACGCCGGCGAGGCGGCAAAAGTATCAAGATGGTGGAACATATCCTGGCCGAAGATTTGGGCAATGACCCCCTCCCGATCCGGGATAAAAACAAACAATACAATAAGCGCCAAGATAAGGACATCAAAAGACCTCGTCCAAATTTTATTACCTACACTTAAAATAGGTGGGTGAGGGATGTGTCCCACGCGCAGTTCGACGGAGCCCTGTACCTTTGGTACAGGGCGAGTCGTTGTCTGAGCACGGGATTTACCCCGACACCCATATATTAATTTCCAAAATAGTTTCGACAACCCTGCCAAGGCCAACAAACTATACAAAACCTGGCGTATGACCACCGATTCACCCTCGACCACCATCTTAAAAATAATACTTCCTAAAATACTTGTCCAAAATACTTCCATTCCTACAAACATTATCAACGGCCGAGTAAATTCAAGGGTCGGTAATCGTTTCCGAAATTTATAAACCAATCCCGCGTGAAGCCCGACGACTAAAAAAATAAAAAACCGATAATACAATGGTTCCCGCTCCGGGCGGACACCGGAAGCCCAGTCAGAAAAAAAAGTACTGGTTAATTCTGAGGTCAAAGGAATTTCCTGAAAGATTAAAATAACAATCGTTAAAACTTGGAGACTAACAAGGATGGAAACACACGACAGCAGAAAAAGATTAACGGCCTGGTCATCAAATATTTTTCTCATGAGTCCATCTCGATAATGATTCGGCCGGCATCACCCTGTTCTAAAAGACGAAAAGCCTCATTAATCTCATCTATCTTAAATCGATGCGTAATGAGTTTGTCTAATTTTAATTGGCCGCGCAGAAAAGCCTGCACATATTTTGGAAAATCTCTTTGCGGGACGGTTTCACCTCCCCACGTTCCTAAAATTCTTTTGCCCTTAATAAGTTCAAAAGGGTGCAGGGAAATCTTTTCATCCTTCCCCAAATTTCCGGCAATGACCAGCGTTCCCTGATAATTGATCGCTTCAAAAGCCATTTCCATCGCTGTCTTTTTACCTGAAGCGTCAATCGCATAGTCCACGCCTCCAGGGATAATACTATAAATTTGTTCAAGGGGATCAATGCTATTGGCATCAATGGCGTGCGTGGCCCCAAGACTTTTGGCAAATTCGAGTTTCTTCTCCAAAACATCAACCGCGATGATTTTTTTACAGCCTCTCATTTTCGCGGCGAGAATAGCGCTGGAACCAATACCGCCGACACCAAAAATCGCGATCGAACTTCCCTTCTGAGCATCTAAAGTATTATTCACTATTCCCGCGCCAGTGGCGATGGCACAGCCGATCACCGAGGCCTTGTCCGGTGGAATTTGTTTTGAAATCTTGGTGACGCGATTCTCCGAGACAATAGAAAATTCGCTAAACGTGGTCACAGCTCCGGCATTGATCGTGGTCCTTCCCAACTTATACTGACTCCCCCCTGCCTCAAGGCCGCTGCCTTTAATCCAAGATAAAATAACGTAATCGCCCTTCTTAACCTTCGTCACACCGGCGCCGGTTTTCTGAACGATCCCGGCCGCTTCGTGTCCAAGCATATGCGGCAGAAATTTATCCGGACCCTTAAGACCGATCATTTCATTATATTGGGCGCGGCAAATACCGGTCACCAGAATCTTAACGAGAACTTGACCTTTTTTCAGGGAGGGAATTTCAACTTCTTCGATGACGAGAGGCGAGTTCAATTGGTAAAGGATGGCAGCTTTTGTTTTCATAGAATAAACCAAAAGTAATCACCCGTGTAGCCGACCTCGGCAAACAAAGCCTTCCATTCATCCACGTGCATATACGTCCGCGCGGTTAAATTCCACATGTCCATTTTCTGCTTTTCTACGTCATTACGATAGGCATCCACAGTGATAAAAGCGTTCTTGCGGCTGACCCTTTGGATTTCTCGGAGGGCTTGTTTACATTCTTCTAAGGGGAGATTATGAATGGTGTTAACCGAAATGACCAAATCAAAGGATTTATCCGGGAAGGGAAGTTTTTTTGCGTTGGCCACCTGTAGATAAGACTTAACACCTTCCATCGCGTTGGCAATCGCGTATTGGGAAACATCGATTCCGGCAATCTTAATCCCGGGAATCAATTGGAGAAAATCATAAAGCATAAATCCCTTGGCGCAGCCGACATCCAAGATACTGCTTTTCGCCGTCAGCCCATAATATTTTTTAAAAACCGGAATCACCGGCTGCCAAAACCGCGGTTGATACGAAAATCCACCATAACCAAACTTTCGATCACCATCAAAAAATTCTTTCCCGAACTGCCGGGCGATACGCTGGATCTCCGGTGTTTTTTCGTCCTGACGCTCTTCGAGATTGCGCTTTGATTTCGGATATAATTCTAATAAATTGATTTCCTGTCCCATCTACCTCAACCATCTTATCAAGATTTGATGGGACAGGTACTGATTACCTTCAAAAATTTCCAAGATAAATCAGGGCGGGCCCATCGTACAAAAAAATTCTACTTCAAATCAATCATCTGCATCATTTTAATATTGTAATAACGAATATCGTTTAAAGCGTTAGGGACCTTTCCTTCGACAAATGCCTCATTAAGATCTTTGATGGCATCTTCCACCGTATGCCGCGGGACAAAACCCAATTCCCGCTTTATCTTTTCCGAAGAAATACAATACGAACGTTTATCATCCGATTCGGTGATCTCAACAGTCAAATCATTTCTTTTGATAACATTCTTCACCATGCCAGCGATGTCTTTGAGTTTGTAATTTTGATAACCAACATTAAAAATCTTACCGGCGATTTTTTCTTTCGGATACTCCAAAGCCTTCACGTATAAATCAGCGATATCTTCGATATGAATGTTCGGCCTTTTTTGCTCGCCGCCGAACACGGTGATCTTGCCTTTGTTGACGGCGTGATTGGTCAGAATATTCACGGTCAAATCCAAACGCAAGCGCGGCGAATACCCGCAGACCGTTGCCGGCCGCAAGACCAAAACGGTAAAGTCCTCCGTCTGCTCTTTTAAAACAAACTCTTCACACAGAGCTTTGTACTTGGAATAATCCGTCAATGGCTCAAGGAATAATTCTTCCGTGACCTCCGGCTCATTTTTAACGCCATAAACGCTGGAACTTGACGCGAAGATGAGACGCTTGACCTTATCTTTTTTCGCGATTTGAACCAGCGGCAAGAAGGCATCATAATTAATGGACTTCGCCAAAGCGGGATTCAACTCATAACTGGGGTCATTGGAAATACACGCCAAATGGATAATCGCGTCGGTCCCAGAAATTTCTTTTTCAAGTAATTTCTGATCGCGGATATCGCCTTTGATTTCTTTTAAATGAGGATTATTTTTAACCGCTTTTAAAACATCTTCGCCGTAGATATATAAATCAATCACTTTAACATGATACCCAGCCGTTAAAAGTTTCGGGATCAACACCGCCCCCACATAACCAGCACCACCGGTAACTAAAATATTTTTCATCGTAATAAACCTTCGCACATCCTGGCGACTTTTACCGGATCAATATATTCCATACAAAATTTATCATTTTTGCAGATGGGAAGAAAGCAGGGCATATGCGGACAGCGCAAAGGCGACGGGATCACGTGAATATTTTCAACCCCCTCCATGCGCCGATAATTCGTGGGGCCATAAAGCGTGATGACTTTCTTGCTCAGCGCCTGGCCGATGGCCTGCCCTAATGAATCTGACGTGACAATCAGCCGGCAGCTGTCGATCCAATCAATGTACTTTAAAATATTTTTGTGTCCCCTTTGCCAGCTCACGGAAAAATCTTTTTCCAATAATTTCTCCAGGGCCTGCCACTTTTCCACCGGCCACGCCTTCGTCGGCCATTTGGTCCCCACCTCATAATTAAAGCCCACATCGTATTTTACTTCTCGAGGGAGTCGTCGCTCTAAAATCAGTCCCTGTCCCTGCCATTTTTCGCCGACCGTCTCATATAGAATTTCGATGGCGGTCTTCTGAATGTCTTTGTGATTCTCCTGCCCTGATAATAAATATTGCGTGGATCGAGTGTGCGTGGCGATATCGTGGATTTTCTGACTGAAATAAAAGCCGTAACGTTTCCTGGTCCGCACTTGACTCAAATAAGTACAAATGCCGATATCTTTTTCCAAATTAACCAGAACATCAAATCGTCTGCCCGTTATCTTTTCAAAAGCCGGCGGCCCAAAGACCAACAATTCTTTGATAAAAGGATTCGCTTCTAACATCTGCCGGGCGACCCATGACGTTACCCACGTCACCTCATCTTCCTTATAGAGATGCAAAAGCGCCGTGCATAAAAGGACATCTCCTAAACTGACCGTCGTGGAAATGCCTCTATCAAGAAATTCGGAGAACCCGGTTTTAATGATCAGTATTTTGCGGGGGCTTTTCATTCGGGAAAAGGATATCAACCGACGTGTAGCCATCCTGCTGGAGATGGTTGGTTTTGACCTTCACATCGCAGGGAATGCAGGTCCCGTAAAAGGCGCAATCCCGGTAACGATGTTCCAGTTTTAAATCGGGATCTAACAGATTACCCAGCGCCATATCTCGGCGGCGGGCATAGAGGTCGGAATGGCAGCGGTAAATCATCCCATCGGGTCCGATGGGATAAACCGAATTTTTGCATTTGACGTTGGCACGCAGCGGCCGGCCCACACAAGCGTCCTCATATTTATAACGGGCGTAAGTTTTCCCCTTCCATTCGCCTAAAAAGGCCTTAGTGCGAAATTCCACGCCTTCTTTGGCGGCATATTCGCGGATCTCGGCAATCAACTCCGGATAATCTGGATGCTCGATATGAAACAACCCAATGCTCAAAAATTCCTGCAGGGGTTTGATGCGCTCAATTAATTTTTTATAATCATTTTGCCCCTTGTGAAAACTGACCCGGATGCGCGGGTATGGGGCGTCGCGCTTATTCCAATCCAGATTTTTAAGCTTTCGAAATTGTTCGGGGGTAACGTTTGGCGGCAGGGCCGTTAAAATATCAACTTTGTGGCGGACATTATTTAAAATATCCCAAATCCCTTTGTGAATAAATGGCTCTCCTCCCTGAAAGGTCAAGGGTATTCCAGGAGGAAGTTCCAAACGATTTAAGGCCTCGATCCATTCGTCGGCCTCCAGTTCACGGAATTCTTTGACGTTTATAAATTGCTCATTGTAATTGGTGATGCAGTAGGCGCAGGAAAGAAAACAACGATTGGTCAGATAAATACCTAAATAGTCGGTATCGACAGGGACTAAAACTTTGGGGAGTTTTGTTTCGACTTGGATCATAACCAAAAAGATTCTACATCATCACCTAAGGCAAATCAACGTTTACGTTGAGAATTTTTCTCTTTTCAATTTACCGTATCGCCATAAATCTTTTAGACAAAAAAGCGCCCAAAATACGGTGGCCCCATAACCTAATATTCTAAAAACTCCGGACACCACAATGCCGCCGCCCACACTCCCTCCCAGTTGATTCACGAATAAACCACAGCCGATCTCCGCTAGTCCGATATTTCCCGGGACAATGTTCAGCGTGCGCGTCAAAAAAAGAAATGCGGTAAACAAAGCCAGCGCCCCCTCTTCGAAAGGGGTTTCTAATGCCTGAAAGCATATCCGGACGGACAAAAAATACAGCACAAAAATAACGGTGCTAGCCAGAAAATATTTTCCTAAAAGCTGTCGATTGGCAATGAGCCGGGTCAGATCATCTAGTATCTCTTTAAGCTTAGAAATCCAGGATGCGCGGACCAGAGAACGAAGTGACGCCAACTTTAGAATTTGCAGCAAAACCCACGGTAAAGCCACGACAACAATCAAAAGACCCCCAAGAATTTCAATTGCTGCGATGTGTTCTTTATAAAACTGCGGCAAAATAATAACCGCCAAGGTAAACATGAAAATCATGACAAGCTCCAGCCACACTAATCCGCCGATCAAACTGACTGAACGGGTATACGAAAAATTATGCTCCTTCTTTAAGATAAAACTGCGATACACATTCGCGCCTTGAAGGACATGAAAATTAATAAACCTTGAAATGATAAATATTCTAAACCAGGAAAAGTTTGAAATCCGCAGCCCTAAAAATCGATAGGTCAATAAAATTTTATAACTATAAATAACGATGATCAATAGACTCATCAAAAAAAGTTCTCCTAGAGCTCTCTGGGAAAACTTCAAAATGTTTTGGACCTCATCCTGATGACGCTGAAAATAAACAACAATACATATCAGAAAAACAATCGAAGCAAGATAATTAAAGTACGTTATCAATTTTCTGGAATTCATACCTTCATCTCTCTGGCAATCAGTTGAATATTCTTTTCATTAAGCTGGCTAAGCTGCACGGTTCTACCCGACAATATCCTTTTAATTTCGATTTCATTCTTTAATAATCTCTCCACCAAACGTAACGCGGACTCCCGGCTAAATTGCTGGGTTTCCAGGCAATTCTCATTGAGGCCCAGAGACTTAAAAAATGAACGTACCTTGGGCGCATACGATAAACCAATGGCTGGAATGTTCATCCTCGCCGCCAAAATACAGGCGTGAAGACGCATACTGACTACAAAACGGCTGTGCTTGACTAATGCGCAGAATGCCTGGGGTGTCGGCTCTCCCTCAAACATTTGGGCTGATTGTTTAAACCGCATGTGCTGCAGGATTTGCTGATGAATGATTTCATCTCTATTCTCGAGAAATGGGAAGAATAAAATCTTCAACTTAAATCGATCGGCGATTTCATCTAAGGTTTCGGCAATCTGTTTAAAAATATCTACAGTTCCCGGCCCGCGGAATATTTTATTAAATTTGTGCTTTAACGAAACAGGCAGCCAGCGGTTGGAGCCATGCGATATCTCGCGAAAGCTGACGACAATGTATCCACCTTCGGGAAACGTAAGCGCTACCGGATGGTTATTCTCTTTTTGTGGTAAAGGAAATGACACCGCCGGGTCGGTAACAACATGAACTTTTTTAGAATCAACGCCCAAATCCATGAGGAGTTGAGACGATTCCTGGTCTCTAACGGTTATTAAAGCGGCACTCGCGCAAGTGCGCTTGACCAGCCAACGGCTGACACCTGAAATCAAAGGCCCCACTCCAATGGCGATCATTAAAATAGGCTTCCGAAAAAATTTCGCCAACCACAACCGCCATAAATGCCCCGGAACATTAAAGACACTCGTTTCATCCTGCAAAAGACCGCCTCCGCCTAAAAAAACATAATCACATTCCCGAATACATTTCGTTATTGCCCAAAAATCATTAGCCCGGACTGTGTCGGGGACAAGTCTGCGTGTTTTGACTTCATCCAGTGTGGCGACGGTTAAATGAACGGGCAGTTTCTTTAATTGACTGACGAGTGTTTCAAAAATCGCTTCATCTCCCAAATTCTTAGAGCCAATAAAACCAGTTAAGAAAACTTTTTTCATGGTAAATAACGGGAAACAATATAATTGATGATCTCCTCTGACGGTTTTATTCTTTCATCAATGACCTCTGCCCGAATGAAGTTTTTATAATTTCTTAAAAAATCATCCATCCGTTCTTCTCTTAAATCAGAAAGGACCACGTTTTCTCCAAGCCCTTCCCTGCGCTCGGTATTGCGCCGCAGCAACAAACAGGGTTTGCCCAAATAAAAACTCTCCTCCTGAATGCTCCCGCCATCGGTCACGACAAATTCGCAACCACGCAAAAGGTGGATAAAATGTGCATGAGAAAGAATCTGAAAGAAATAGACGTTGTTAATTTTCTTTAAGCGGGATTCCAGATTGAATTTCTTTAGCTGGCCAATGGTCGGCGGATGCTGGACAAAAACAACCGGTAAGTCAGGTGACGTTCTCGCAATAAAATCAACGACACTGTTTAGCCGCTTTTTAGAAAAAATATTTTCCATGCGGTGGACCGTGACCAGCGCGTAGCGGGCAACATTGAGATTTAACGGTGTGCTTTTCTTAAGGCTATGATACGTTGTTTCGAGAGATGTATTTCCCGACAGCAAAACCGTTTCTTTTTTCAAACCCATCTTGTGGATATTTTCCACGGCCCAAACTGATGGGGCAAAAAGAATATCCGAAAAATGCATGGCCGCAACCCGCAAAAGCTCTTCAGGAAAAGGTTCAAAATAATTGTCCGAGCGCAGGCCCGCCTCAACGTGCGCCACTTTTATCCGTGCGCGTTTGGCAAAATAGAGCGCTAAAAACGTTGAGACTGTATCGCCGTGGATGAGACAAACACCCGATTTATTTTGGAATATTTTTTCTCTGACCCAGCGGGCGTTGAGGCCTTTACAAAATAATTTTAAGGCCCAGACTATTCCTTGAAACAATCCAGAGATGTTCTCACCGAAAGAGAGGCGAACATCAGGGTCTTTTAATCCAAATTCGTCTCTGAGGTTTGCGGTGATGACCGAGTGCTGGCCTAAATCGATAAAATTAAATTCGATATTCCGTGCTTTTAGGCCGCGTAAGACCGGCGACATTTTAATGAGTTGCGCCTTTGTGCCGATGGCAATGTGGATCATTATGAGTTAACGCCGTTCACGGTTGTATTGCATATCAAACCACATGGCAAAAAATAAAGACTGAAAGCCAATGGAAAAACTAAACATCCAGGCTAACGCGTTAATGGGCGGGATATGGCCGGAGTCGGCCCAACACAAAAGAAGCCGAATAAACAATACAAGACTAACGACCAAAAGTCCGAATCCCAAAAGATAAAAAAAGACCAACGGATGAAAATCGCGGATAACATACTTTTCTTTTAGCCGCCACCAGAAACGCTTCCACAATAACCAACTGATGGTAAAGACAACAACATGGATTTTGATCCCTGATTTCTCGCCGATATTATAAACCGGTGTCACGGGCACGTCTTTGACGTGAAAATTATAAATATTTAAAAGCACTAAAAGGTCATTAGGCTGGCCGTAGCGTTTGTACATCTTGTCCCAATCAATCGTCTCTAAAACTTTCCGGTTCATAGCCGTGTAGCCGGATTGCGAGTCCGCCACGTGCCAGTAACCCGAGGCCATTTTAGTTAACAGTGATAAAATGGCGTTGCCGTAATAACGGACCTTTGGAATTTTTTGATATGCTTCGCCGGTAAAAAGCCGATTGCCTTTGGTGTAATCAGCCTGGTTGTAAACAATTGGATCAAGCAACGCTGGCATGTCCTTTGGGTCCATCTGTCCATCGGCATCCATGCGCACGGAGACATCAAAGGAATTGTCTCGCGCCCATTTGTACCCCTTCGCCAGCGCCCCGCCGCAGCCCTGATTGGTTTCATTTTTTAAAAGGACAATCCGCTGGGATTGTTGTTTTTGAAAACCTTCCACCACTTCAATCGTTTTGTCCTGGCTCTTGTCATCAACCACGACAATCTTGTCCACATACTCCGGCATGGTCGTAATGACTTTTCCAATAAGCTTCTCGACATTGTATGCCGGTATCACTACGGCGATGGATTTGTTGGAGTACATTCTCTTACCTCTCTTAAGTCATTGCGAGCCCGTAGGGCGAAGCAATCCCAACTTAAAGATTGCTTTGTCGCTTCGCTCCTCGCAATGACTTGAATTGTTAAAAACCTAAAACGACAATTTTCTTACTTCAATCCTTCTTTTTCTTCTATGATCTTAATATATTTTTCCGGATCTTTATTGAAATCCTTCGAGCACATCGCACAGCAGAGATTATAAACTTTGCCGTTATATTCAATGGTCTGGGTTGGTCCCATTTCTCCTACCGCATGACCACTGACTGGACAAAATTTATTGCCGACCACGACTAATGCGGCCGCGTCTTGGGCTTCCACTTTAACTTCTGTGACAGTTTCACCGGCGGCTTCCACGGTATTTTCTGCCGTGGCTTCGACATCAGCCGCCATCTCATGTGTGGCATGGTCCATATCATGCTGTTTTTCATCGGCCAGAACACGGCCAGCGAAAATTAATGACAATACCATTAACCCAACAACAACTTGCGTCTTCATTTCACCTGCTCCTTTCGCTTTTCATTTCAAAATTCCACTTCCAAATAAAATAAATCACCGGATAAACCAAGAGTTCTAAAATAAATGAAGTCGCGAGCCCGCCAACCATCGGTGCGGCGATGCGTTTCATCATATCCGCGCCGGTTCCAATTGACCACATGATCGGCAATAATCCCATGAACGCGGCCATGACCGTCATCATTTTGGGCCGCACGCGTTTGACCGCGCCATGGACAATGGCCTCTTCGAGATCTTGTTGAGTTTTCATCTTGCCTTTTTGAACAGCATCCTTGTAGGAAAGGTCCAAAAAGAGCAGCATAAAAACACCTGTTTCCGCGTCCAACCCCATCAAGGCAATCATTCCGACCCAGACGGCAATGGAAACATTGTATCCCAAAATCCATAAAAGCCACACCGCCCCAATCAAAGAAAAAGGAACGGCCAGCAAAACAATGGCGGTCTTGACCATGGACTTGGTATTCAAATACAAAAGCACGCAAATTATAAAAATCGTCAGCGGCAAAACGACTTTCAAACGTTCTTTAACGCGCAGCATATTTTCATACTGGCCGCTCCAAATAAGCGCGTAGCCTTCGGGCATTTTAAGTTCTTGGGCCACCACCTTTTTAGCCTCTTCAACATATCCACCGAGATCGCGGCCGGTGATATCCACAAAAACATAACCAGCCAAAAGACCGTTCTCATTTCTGATCATCGCCGGACCCGAGCGTAAAACAATATCGGCGATCTGAACCAAGGGAATATGTTGACCTGAGGGTGTGGGGACCAGAACTCGTTTGAGCTTTTCCACGTCATCACGCAGTTCCCTTGGGTATCGCACATTGACTGCATAGCGCTCACGGCCTTCAACGGTCGTGGTGATATTCTCGCCGCCAATAGCGGATAGGACCACCATCTGTGCGTCTTCAACCGATAGACCGTAGCGTGCCAATTCCAAACGCTTTAATTCAAAATCCAAAAAATATCCGCCGGCCACGCGTTCGGCATAAACACTGCGCGTACCCTTAATGTCCTTTAAAACCATTTCAATGTGCGTGCCGATCTCTTCGATCTTTTTAATATCGGAACCCAAAACCTTGATTCCGATCGGTGTACGCACACCTGTGGACAGCATGTCAATCCGATTTTTTATCGGCATAGTCCAGGCGTTGGTGGTCCCGGGAATCTTAAGCGCCTGGTCCATTTCATTTATGAGATATTCATGTTTGATGTGATCCGGCCAGAATCGGCGAAATGGTCCTTCAAGTGAATCCGGGAGCCACGAATACCACGTCTTAACTCGGCGCCATTCGTTTTCAGGTTTTAACAGCACGACTGTTTCCATCATGGAAAATGGTGCCGGATCTGTCGAACTCTCGATGCGTCCGGCCTTGCCGAAGACGCGTTCGACTTCCGAAAAACTCTTTAAGATTTGATCCTGCGTCTGCATCAACTGTTGGGCCTGGGTGACCGAAATGCCGGGTAAGGTCGTCGGCATATATAAAATATTTCCTTCCCACAATGGCGGCATGAATTCCGAACCCAGTTTAAAATAGACCGGGATCGTCGTCAAAACCAAAATAATAGCAGCGATGATGGTTCCCTTTCTATGTTTCAACACAAATCGGCAGGCGGGTTCATAAATTTTAAAAAGGACTTTGCTGACGGGATGTTGTTCTTCCGGATAATATTTCCCGACAAACAAAGTCGTAGCTATACGCGAGATTGCTCGCTCAATTTTCCCTTCCCCCCACCTTTCCTCCCCCACAATGGGGGGAGGAATCAAATTATTATCTCCGTTATTTTCCCTCCCCCTTGTAGGGAGGGTTAGGGAGGGGGATTGTCTTCGTCGCCACGGCCAGCGGAATTGAAAAGGTTCCATCCGGGTAAACATCATCCGCAGCGCCGGGTCCAACGTTATCGCCAGGATAGCCGCAATGACCATCGCCAAACTTTTCGCCCAAGCCAAAGGCTTAAACAATCTTCCTTCCTGATCAATAAGAGTAAAGATCGGCAGAAACGCGACGGCAATCACCAAAAGCGAAAAGAAAACCGATGGCCCGACTTCCTTTAATGCCTTCAGCCGAACGGCGTGAAAATCTCCTTTACGGCCCCCCTCGATCCATTGTTCCAACCGCTTATAAGCATTCTCCACTTCAACAATGGCGCCGTCCACCAGGACACCGATGGAAATCGCGATACCTGACAATGACATAATATTCGACGTCAAATTCATGGCGTGCATGGGGATAAACGACAATAAAACCGCAATCGGGATGGTAACGATCGGGACCACCGCCGATGGGAAATGCCAAAGAAAAAAGAGGATCACCAAACTCACGATGATCATCTCTTCGATTAATTGATGTTTGAGCGTGTCGATCGCCTCTAAGATCAACTCCGAACGATCATAAACAACTTCAACCGAAACACCTTCCGGCAAGGAAGATTCAATTTCCTTTAATTTCGCTTTGACCCGATTGATCACGGTCAACGCGTTTTCACCGAATCGCATAATCACCGTGCCGCCGACAACGTCTCCGATGCCGTCCAAATCCGCCAGCCCGCGGCGGATCTCCGGACCGATGGCCACCGTCGCCAAATTTTTAATCAAAATTGGCGTTCCGTTTTTGTCCACACCGACCACAATGTTTTCCAAATCTTCGATGGATTTCACGTAACCGCGGCCGCGGACCATATATTCAGCGCCGGAAAATTCCAAAAGCCGGCCGCCCACTTCCTGATTACCTTTACGCACCGCTTCAATGACCATGGTCAGAGGAATGTTATAAGCCAATAAACGGTTCGGGTCGATGGTGATTTGATATTGTTTGACGAAGCCGCCGATGGAGGCAACCTCCGCGACTCCGGAAACGCTTTGAAGGTGATAATGCAGATACCAATCCTGAAAACTCCTTAATTGCTGCAAATCCTGCTTTCCTGATTTATCCACGAGTACGTATTGAAACACCCAGCCGACCCCCGTGGCATCAGGACCCAGCTCGGTTCGAACCCCTTCGGGTAATCGCGGGGTAATTTTGCTTAAATATTCCAGCGTGCGGCTTCTCGCCCAATAAATGTCCGTGCCGTCTTTAAAAATCACATAAACATACGAAAAACCAAAATCGGAAAACCCGCGAATAGCTTTGACATTCGGCGCGCCGAGCATGGCCGTCACGATCGGGTACGTCACCTGATCTTCGATGATGTCCGGACTTCGGTCCCAGCGGGAATAAATGATCACCTGCGTGTCGGAAAGGTCTGGAATGGCATCGAGCGGAATATTTTTTATAGACCAGACCGCCGCGATCATCAGCGCGGTGATAAAAATCAGGACGATGAATTTATTTTTCGCCGAGAATTCGATCATCCTCTCGGCAAAACCTTCGCGGTTCGTTCCATTAGCATTCCTTAAATCATTTTCCATATCCATGCTCCATCATGACTTTGTTAACCTACGCGGTTAGCACGAGTTTTCTACCTGTAAACCGCGTAGGTTTTCTGAGATAGCTCATTGTCTATGTGGATAAACACCTTCGCCACTGGACAGCCCCTCCAACGCCGCTTTTAAACGGCTCTCGGAATCAATCAAAAAATTTCCACTGGTGACGACCTTTTCCCCTGCGACAACGCCGTTCTTAACCTGATAATCATTGTCCGCCTTGGCCCCCAGGAGGACGTCTCTTGGCTCAAACAGTCCCTGGCCTTTATCAATGAACACAATCTTTTTTGTCCCGGTATCAAAAACCGCCTCCGCGGGAACGCTCAGCGTTTCCCCGAGATCTATTTCAATGGAAACATTCACATACATATCCGGCTTTAATTGACCGTCGAGGTCTTGAAGTTGCGCGCGGATCCGGGTGGTGCGGGTCATCTGATCAACCATCTGATCGATCGCGCGGATATTACCTTGAAAAATTTTTCCAGCCAATGATGAAACTTCGGCTTTGACCTCTTGACCGACGCGAATCAAAGGCAATTCATACTCATAAACTTGCGCGTACATCCACACCGGTTCTCCTGGATGGGCAAAAAGTAAACTGTGCTCGGCTTCTTTCCACACAGCCACTTCAGAAATAAGCTCATCACTCAGGCCCATGTGTTTTAATCGAATACGCGTTGATTCCACCAATCGTTTCGATTGGTCGACGATCTCAGGGATATTGCTTTGTTTCGCTCGCTCGAACGCGGCGATCGCCTGGATGAACTCTGTTTGAGCCTGATATAATTCCGGGTCATGGGCGATGGTGCCGACCGTGCGAATGCTTTTTGATAATTTCTTGCGCTCAACGGCCGCGGTCTTGATGCCGATCAACTGCTGTTTTTGCGCCGTGACTAAAACGGGCGCGTATCCATCTGGAGCCGGCGCGCTCGAAGCTACGGAGGCGTTTTCTTCGTAGACCGGGACCATATCCATGCCCATCGGCGATTTACCGGGTTTGTCGGATTTAAAACCAGGGATCATCGGGTCCGTCCAATAGGCGATTTTCTTTTCGATGACCTCACCGCCGGAGATGACATGCCGGCCGCAGATCGGGCAATCGATCTCTTCCCCTTCCTTACCGACGATCATCATCGGACAGGGTTTGCCGTCGTGGACCTTATCGCATTTATGCATGATGCAAATGTCCCGCAGCTTTTGAGCGATTTTTTCTTTCAAATCCATATCCGTCGTATCTTCTTTTTTGACCAAATTCATATTGCAGATCGGACACACTCCCGGACGGTCGCTGGTGTAGGTCGGGTGCATGGGACAATAATAAATACTTTGACCTTGATCAGAATGATTTGGTCGATTCTTTATAAAGACAAAACCTCCAATGGCTAAAATAGCGACAATGATAAAAATGAAAATTTTATTCTTGGGGAGACTCATAATCCTTCCTCCTTTATATCTTCTCCAATCACCCGCTCAATGGCCGCGAAACTTTTTAAGGCGTCGGCGAAGGCCTGATAATACGCGATCCTAGCGTTGAGATAGACGTTTTCGCTGTCGATTAAATTAATAACATCGACACGTCCGGCTTCATATCCGGCCTGGTCTGAACGAAACGCCAATTCCGACTGAGGGATCAAAGCATTTTGATACAATTCAACAACCTGCCGAGCGCTGTTAAAACGGTAGTAGGCATTTTTGATCTCATACTCGGTCATATTTTCTTCTTGGGTTAATTTTGCTTCACTGGCCTTAAAGTTCCGCTTGGCCTCCAGAACCGCTGGGCCAATGCGGTTCTGCCATAAAGGTAAAGTCACCTTTAATGGAATCATCCACGCATCCTGGCCGTCTTCGGGGTCTGAGGTCTCGCCACTTCCGATCCGGGTGTATTGAAAACCGACGGAAATATCCGGTGCGTTTTCGTATTTGGCTAAACTATTAGCATGTTTCTCCTTGTCACGCATGGCAATAGCTTCCAGAAGTTCCGGACGGTTTTGCCGGGCTTTGGAAAGCAAGTCCTCTAATGATATTTTCAATTCCGGCAGACTTGGTTCACTGATTTGAGTTTGTTCGATCGGAGTTTTACGGTTTAAAAGGGAACTTAACAACGCGGTCAATGTGTCGCGGCGCTGACGCAATACAAACAGTCGTTCCAAGGTCATAGAAACCTCAGCCTGGGCCTTGGCGACGTCGCGTTGCCCGCCCTGCTGGCTGGCATAACGGGACTGGGCACTAGATTCGAATTTTTTTAGTGTCTCCAGGATTTCTTCAACGACAGCAATGGTGTTTTGGGCGGCGTAAAGATCGTAATAGGTTTCAGAAACCTTTAAGATAACATCGCGTTCAACGCTTTTTAATTTTGCCGAGGCCGCTTCCACTTCGGCAGCAGCCATCTTTCGTTTCTCAAGGAGTTTTCCCGGAAACGGGATCATCTGTTCACCTTCATAAACCTCTTCCTGGGGTCCACGGGAAGTCATGAGATCCGGCCCCATGATCGCGTAACCAAAGGTCGGGTCCGGAAGCGCCGAGGATTGGGGAACGCGGTGTTTGGCCGCCTGTAATTCTTCACGGGCGGCGGCCAGTTCGCGATTATTAGTGAGCGCGTCCTTGATCAATTCTTCCAAGGATACTGACACCGCTTCTTGCGCGAAACTTAATTCGACAAAAGGTAAAGTCGAAAAAGAGACAAAAAGAACGTTAACGATTACACATAGTCTTTTCATGAGATTTGTCCTTACAAATTATCTAACAGTTTCATGTTTTCCACAATCTTTTACTGACTTTTTCTGAACTAACATTAATATGTGGTAGTCAGTATCTCGACGTTTGTTTTCCAAGAATCTTCAACCTTAATTGTATAAACGTCAATAAAACAAAATTACCAAACACTTTAAGACACAGATTTAGAACCGAAAGAAATACAAACCTCCGTACAAATAATACCATTCTCTTTAATACGAAGATTAAGGAGGTCAGTACTGACACCCACAGTGATATTCTTTTTAGGAAAGTCAGTAAAAGGAATTTTTGTAAGGTTTAAATACGCAGGACAGAATTCTTCAGATAAAGCGGGATTGAAGAATTCTTAAGAGGCGGCCCGTCAAAAATGGCCGATAAAAGCGGTGTGTTATTAGTGAAGATGGTTCCCAAATACGATTCGGCCAGGACAACACTTAAACGTTCTCCCGTAAAAACAATCGAACTTTTTAACTCAAAAGCCGTCTGGGAAAGAAGGCCGAATTCTTTATGGCAATCACACTGGGCTTTCTTGGTTAACGGGGCGCTCGAACCGGAAGTCTGCCCATCACAGCAGGATGTCTTCGCCTTGGACAAAGACAAAGCCTCAGAGCAGCAACATAATACCGAAGCCATAAAAACCACCGCCGCCAGCAACGCAATTGATATTTTAGGGAGTCTTTTCATCACAATTAAGGTTTACACCAGCAAATGCTGTTTGTCAAGCAGGGCTTTTAATTTATAAGTTACCGCTATTAAATTTTACGAACTTATCCCACTGAATAGTGCCATCTTTAGTACAAAATCCCAAGATAAACTCCTTGCTCAATTTATTATAAATTTTATCTCTCTCCCGCCTAAAGTTATCGTTATGTTGTTTAGCTTGATATCCTAAAGGCTCAACAATATCTTGATACAAATTCCGGCTGCTTCCAATTAAATTCCAAAATGATTGCCCTTCTAATTTCAAATAGCCTCGTTTGTATGTATCACCCGCTCGCCCATAACAAATACCCAGGACAGGCTGGACATTTAATGATTGTTTCGATTGCTTTAATACTTTCAACGCGATTTGGAAGTCCCCTTCCTGCTTCTTTTGCTGAGAACTATTGCCCCAATTGGGACCGGACTTCACAGACACCAAATAGTGAACTCTATTCTTAACAAATTCCAGATCAATTCCCGTGGTTGACGATTTCCATCCATCATGAGTAATACTGGCGACAAAAACGGCCAAATCTTCCAAAAAATCACCGAATATTTTTTCTTCGGAAGAAGATAAATAAGCATCTAAAATATCCTTTATCAAATCTGATGCCAAAGTTAAATTTTTTGCTTTAAATAAATACGGATTCTTTTTTCGCAAGACTTTCTCTAAATCCAAACCTTTTATGATACGCAATTTGTTCCCGTGAAACATATCAATGTTTTCATTCACGAATTCTTTAATTTGCTTTTGCGTTTTCATACCTTGACTCTTTCTGCCCATTAACTTTCGACCTTGCCATGTGACAATATTCACGGGCGATATCTATGCCAATATAATTCCGCCCCAATGCTTTAGCCACAACCAACGTTGTCCCGCTTCCCGAGAAGGGGTCTAAAACCAAATCGCCCTCTTTAGTAAATAACTTAATAAACCACTCGGGCAAAGCTTTTGGAAAAACCGCGCTATGATTTTTGTTCCCACATTCAGTTGCTAAATGCAGCACATTCGTCGGATAAGCTTTTTCTTTCCCCACCCAATTAGCTATTCTCTTTCCAAAGCCGCTACCAACACCTGATTCATCCCGTATTTTATCAACTTCACTCAGATTTTTTAGTCTCTGCTTTGCCCATTCGCCCATCGGGACCATCACTGCGTCCTGATACATGTTAAATTTTTTGCTCTTATTAAACTGCAGACATCTTTCCCAAGCATCCCTAAATCTATTAGGCCACTTGCCGGGATAACAATTTTTCTTATGCCATATCAACTCCTCTGTCCATAACCAACCTTGCTTTCGTAACTCGAGAATAAGTTCAATAACGTAAGTATGCCGCTCTCCATCGGCAACGCGTTCTTTAATATTAAAAATAAATGTTCCTGAAGGTTTCAGAATTCGTAAAAACTGCGCCGCCTTCGGCAAAAACCAGCGAACATACTGATCGGGATGTATCCCTCCGTAAGTATTTTGTCGTCTATCCGCATAGGGGGGGGATGTAACAATAAAATCGACGCAATTATCGGGGAAGTTTTTTAAAACTTCCTCGCAATCCCCTTGCAAAATTTGATTAGCTATCGAACTCTTTAAATGTTTACCGTTTTTCCCCATATCACTATTCTCTACCGTATGCTCTAAATCAAACAATTCCTGCTTAACATTCATATCATTCATGCTATTCCCTTTCCTTTCTTTGCTTTTACTTATGCTGTGCATCGGTAAAATTGGAACGGGAATATGCACATTAATTATATTTTAGGGATTGCCGTTACGACTACTCCCTGTATCTGAAAATCCTTTGTCAAAACAATCGGCTGATGCTGTTTGTTACTTGATCGCGGTTTTAGAATAACTGTTTCACCGGCCGCATGAAATTCCTTCACCGTTGTCGCATCATCAATCAACGCTACCACGATATCATCTTCCTGTGCCGCTATCTGCTGTCGAACCAAAAGCAGATCGCCGTCATAGATGCCTTTTTGATCCATTGAATCGCCGTGGGCTCGCAATAAAAAATATTTATGCGGCGGCTGGGCTAATTTGGTTGAAACCGCAATCATGGCCTCGACATTTTCTTCAGCCAACACCGGAACGCCGCAAGAAATATTTCCCACTAAAGGAACATCCACAGTCTGGGCTCGAACAGTGTCGTCGGCAATGCTATTGACAAGTTGTAAATTGCCGTCTCGCTTACGCCTCAAAGCACCTTTTTCAACCAAATTCTCATAGATGACCGCAGCGGAGCGCGGTGAACGGTATCCTAAAGAAGTCATAAGTTCACGGATGGAAGGGATTCGCCCTTTATGCATAAGGGAATTACGAATTTCACGGAGGGCTTCTAATTCTTTACCTGATATATCCGAAATTTTCATATCCATACATGAGTATACATTCCGAATGTTTCACGTCAACCATTTTTTCTGTTTTTCTCCTACTTTTCATTTAAATACTCGGATCTTCGGCCTTCACATCGTTTCTATGGAAAATTCTATAAAGAACCGGTAAAACCAATAAGGTCAAAATGGTCGATGACAAAATGCCTCCGATGACGACCGTGGCCAAGGGTCTTTGCACTTCCGCGCCCCGTCCCGTTGCTAAGGCCATCGGGACAAATCCCAAAGAAGCAACCAAAGCCGTCATGAGAACCGGTCGTAATCTTGTTAAAGCCCCTTGTTTGATAGCCTCTATTAGAGGTTTGCCATCTTCACATAATTTCTTAATGAAAGAAATCAAAACAAGTCCGTTTAATACGGCAACACCGGAAAGCGCAATAAAGCCAATTCCGGCGGAAATAGATAATGGAATTCCACGCAGCCATAAAGCCGTGATCCCTCCGGTCAAAGCCAAAGGCACACCGGTAAAAACCAATAAAGCGTCTTTGACGGTTCCGAAGGACATAAACAAAAGAATAAAAATTAAGAACAACGCCACGGGAACAACGACGCTTAATCGTTTTGTTGCTGAAGTCATCTGTTCAAACTGACCTCCCCAATCCGTCCAATAACCGGCCGGGATCTGAACATCTTTATCGATCATCCGCTCGGCTTCTTCAACAAAGGAACCAATGTCTCGGCCGCGCACATTCGCCGTGACCACGATACGTCTCTTCCCATTTTCACGACTGATCTGGTTAGGCCCGGGAGCCACTTTAAACTCCGCGACAGCGCCTAACGGTAGATAATTGGAAGACATTTCTATCCCGGGATCCACTTGGGAAATCTCTTCTTTTTTGGGCAAGGGAATCGGGATTCTTTGCAAAGCATCAGTATCGCTTCGTATTTCTTCAGGGAGTCGGACAACCAACTCAAAACGGCGGTCCCCCTCAAAAACCTGTCCGGCGGATTTTCCGCCAATGGCAATTTCAATGGCTTCCTGAATATCGCCGACGTTTAAACCATACCGGGCCGCTTCTTTACGGTTGATGTCAACGGTCATCATCGGCAAACCGGTCACCTGTTCCACTTTTACATCTGACGCTCCCTTGACTTTTTTCATGACCTCAGCAATGTTCTGTCCAGTTTGTAAAAGCACATTCATATCATCACCAAAAATCTTAACGGCCACATCACTGCGGACGCCGGCGATCAACTCATTGAACCGCATTTGAATCGGCTGGGTGAATTCATACGCGTTACCGGGAATTTTTTTGACATCTTCTTCGATGGCCCGCACAACATCCGCCTTTGACAATCGTGGATTCGGCCATTCCTTGCGGGGCTTAAGCATGATAAAGGTATCGGCCACGTTGGGCGGCATTGGATCGGTCGCGATCTCCGCCGTCCCTATTTTTGAAAATACAGTATCAACTTCCGGGTGCGACTTGATCCGTTTTTCCAAGATATTCTGCATTTCAACCGCCTGGGTCAGACTCGTGCCGGGAATACGCAAGGCATGCGTGGCAATGTCTCCTTCATCGAGACTGGGAATAAATTCCCTGCCCATCGTGGTTGCCAGCAATCCCGTTAAACACAAAAGAAAAACGGCCGCGATCAAAACAGCTTTTTGACGTTTCATGACCCAATCCAAAGCCGGGATATAAATATTCTTTGATTTGATCATCGCGATATTTTCTTTTTCTGATACCTTTCCCGACATAAAAACAGCCACCGCCGCCGGGACAAAGGTTACGGAGAGAATCATCGCGCCGACTAAAGCCGTGACAACGGTAAACGCCATTGGAATAAACATCTTGCCTTCGACACCGGTCAAGGTCAAAATCGGCAAATAAACGATCATGATGATCAATTGACCAAAAATGATCGCCTTTTGAACCTCTTTGGATGATTGGGAAACCAATTCTAATCGTTCCGTTAAAGTGAGTGTGCGTTTTAATTTATGCTGTTCTTCGGCAAGCCGGCGGATGCAATTTTCAACAATGACAACAGCACCATCAATGATGATCCCGAAGTCAAGCGCCCCCAAGCTCATCAGATTGGCGCTGACTTTGTTGCTCACCATCCCGGTGATTGTAAATAACATCGACAACGGAATGACGGCCGCGGTAATGAGTGCCGCGCGGATATTGCCTAAAAATAGAAACAAGACCACAATCACAAACAATGCCCCCAGAAAAAGATTTTCCCTGACCGTTTCGATCGTGGCATCGACAAGGGTTGTGCGATCATAGACCGTTTTAGCGATGACGCCTTCCGGCAGGGTTTTGTTGATCTCCTTCATCTTCTCGGACACATGATTGGAAACCGTCCGGCTGTTTTCGCCCATCAGCATAAAGACTGTCCCTAAAATAACCTCTTCACCATTCTCGGTCGCGGCCCCCGTCCGCAACTCTCTCCCTTCAATGACAGCAGCAATATTTTTAATATAAACCGGGACACTTTCATGATAACCAACAATGATCTCTTTGACTTCATCAATGCTACTGACCTGTCCGGGCGCGCGGATCAAATATTGTTCTCCGGCACGTTCAATGTATCCGGCACCGACATTTTCATTATTATTTTCCAACGCCTCGATAACATCTTGAAATGTTAAATTATATGAGACCAAACGTTCCGGGTAAGGGGTTACATGAAATTGCCGTTCGTATCCGCCGATGGTGTTGACTTCCGTGACGCCGGGAACATTACGTAGCTGCGGCTTAATGACCCAATCTTCAATGGTCCTTAGATCAGTTGATGTATATTCACTTCCATCCGCTTTTTTAGCGCCTTGTTTCGCCTCCACCGTCCACATAAAAATTTCACCAAGCCCCGTCGCGATCGGCCCCATGACCGGATCAATGCCTTCCGGCAATTCGCCTTTGGCTTCTTGAATACGTTCATTAATCAACTGACGCGCGAAATAAATATTTATTCCATCTTTAAAAATCACCGTTACCTGAGAAAGTCCATAGCGTGACAAAGACCGTGTTTCTTCTAAACCCGGTAAACCGGCCATAACGGTTTCAATCGGAAAGGTAATCCGCTGTTCGACTTCCAAAGGTGAAAATCCAGCTGCCTCTGTATTGATCTGAACCTGTACGTTCGTAATATCGGGAACCGCATCAATGGAAAGACGCCAAAAATTATCAATACCGACGGCGCCAACGATGAAAGCCGCGATCAAAACAAATATACGGTGCTGAATCGAAAATCGAATAATTTTATCAAGCATAGACACTCTCCCCACAAATCACGCCGTCATTAATGATCATGCGCGTGTTCCATTTCACTTTCCAAAAGTTTGGACTTTAAGATAAAAGCGCCGGCAACAACCACCTTTTCACCTTCTTTAAGTGGACCGGCAATAGCGGCTTCTTTTGATGTCTTTGATTTAACATCCACTTTTCTTTGTTCAAAAGTTTCTTCATCTGTTTGAACAAAAACAACGCTGGTCCCTTCGACATTTTGAACGGCATCGGCCGGGACTTTTAAATAGGAAGCCTCATCCACAACCTCAATCTCTCCACGGACCGACATCCCCAGCTTGAGTAAACCAACGGGATTGTCAACAAGCGACTTTATTCGTGTCGTGTAGGTGGACTCATCGACCCGGGGCGAGATAAAAACAATTTCCGCGGGAAAAGACCGGTCAGGATAACTCATTGGATAAACCATCATCTTCTGACCTAATTTGACGTGAGCTAAATCCTTTTCGTACACATCAAAATTGGCGGAAAGCCGTGTCATATCGGCAATTGTATAAAGCGCATTAGCAGTGTCCACATGATCGCCGGTTTTAACAAATTCCGCGATAATCGTTCCAGGAATCGGCGCCGTGACTTCCATAATCTCATCGCTGTTTTGAGCAGAAACCGCACAGAGCCGCGTTCCTTTTGCGACACTCTGACCTAAGTTCACAAAGGATTCTTTGATTTCACCTGACTTTAATGGATGCACATGCTTCACTGTTTCAACATCCTGGGCGATGCGTCCGTTGACCAGAATTTTCTGCGCCAGCGGTTCAGATTTAATCGGCATGACTTCAATATTGCCAAGTTTTTGCGACTCTATGGACAATTTGATAATCCCCTCATCCCCATGATCTTCGTCACCGTGCCCATGCCCATGTTCATGACCATGCTCATCATGTGCCTCGCTTTGATGATCGCCATGATCAACGTGATCATCTTCATGCTGATGTTTTTCTGAAGCCATCACTTTTTTCGATCCATAGACGGCTGCCAAGGCAATGCCCAGGACAACAACAAAACTGATAAAGATAATTTTAGAATTTTGCATTTAAAAACTCCTCCTGTCGTAATGATTGAGCTAAAAATACTTCAAGCTCACTGATACTTTGGCTTAAATTAAACAAGGTCCGATAATAATTGACCTTGGACTGAGTCGCCGTTCTGATTTGGTCCAAATAATTAAGAAAATCGATTTTCCCCTCGCTATAACGCAAATTTGCCAGCCGTAAAAGCTCATCGGCTTCTTCCAGCGATTTCTTAGCGATATCCAATTGTTTATGATGCAAATCGGCCCTGAGATATGCCTCATAAATATCGAGGGCAGCTTGGTCCTGTGTCGTTTTGACTTTTTGTTCTTGAATTTCTTTTTCGGCTTGAGCTTTTTTGACTTCACCTTGATTCAAATTCCATAATGGCAGACTCGCCCCAACCAGAATGGCATAATCATCACGGTCGTCCTCATCGATACGCTTAAATCCAAGATAATAGGACGGCAGCCGGTTTAAATGTTCTTTAAACAGATTTTTCCTTTTGACATCTAATTCAAAATCCGCCATTTTGACATCGGGCCGGTTTTTAAACCCAATGGCCTTAATTTCCTCAAATGTCAGGGAAAGTTCTTCCTCTTTTAACTCTTCCACAATCTCAAAATCCGTGTCCATGGGCCGGCCTAAAATTAAATTCAGCCGGGCCTTGTCAGTCTGCAACTCTTTCTGGATGCTTAAATAATCGTTCTCGACTTTTAATAATTCAATTTTGGCGCGCTGAAAATCATTCTTCAGCGTTTGACCGGAATTATAGCGCAATTGCACGCGGCTAAAAAATTGGCGCATAGCTTCGAGATTTTGAGAAGCCAACTCGATTTCCTTCTTGTGCAAAATTATTTCAGAATAGGTATGCCGCACACTTAAATAAATCTCCATCCATACGGCCCGTAATTTTTCCTCCTGGATATGCACCTCACCTGAAGCCATTTTACTTTTTAGGAAACGCACGCCTAAAGGATCAAAGGGTTGTTTGATCTCAAAACTATCGAGGTTGGTGTTCTGATTTCCATCTTCGTCCTTTTTAAATCCGCCGAATTCCAACTCGGCTTCAGGGTTTTTAAAAGTCCTGGCCGTGAACAGATCTCCCCTGGACGCTTCAATGGATTTTCGTGCCTCGATCATCTTGGAACTATATTCATAGGCCTGTTCTAAGGCGTCCCGAAAATACAATCTCTCTACGGCAACTGGTTCGGTCAGCTCATTTTCTGCCGTCACCGAATTCGCACCTATGAGTGCTATTATAAAAAACAAGAAGATATTTTTATAGATCTCAACAAACATTTTTTTTCCTTATGTCGAAAAATTTATGGGTTAGATAAAAAAGAAAGGGTGTTTTACGCGGGAACTACCGGGGGTCTCTTGGATGTGTCGAGAACTGGGTCCTGATAAGGAAAGATATCACACATAACAAAAAAGGAAGCAACGACGGAATGAACAACAGATTGCGAGACAGGTAAAATGGCGCTGTGACAACCTGCATGGCAAACGATGATGCAGTGATGGTGGCTACTATTATCTGAATGCTCGGCGCAAAAGCCGTCAAGGGGCAGGAAAGCAAAAAGAAACAAAATGAGGATTAAGATCTTAATAAACTTCATACTAGTGAAATGATAACACATCACTTGGGAGATAACAAATCTATTTTTAGAAAACCTTGGGACCTGAACTCCTAATTAGAACTGAGAATGGAGTAATTTTTTAGACAAAAAAGTGTTTTTCACAGATCAGAATAGTCTTTGTCTTATAAAAACAGATTTCTTCAGCAATACTTTTGGGAATATTCGATATAGAGCGAGTTTTTGGCCTTTGAAGGCGCAGTTTTCCAGCGGCAACATCCGGCTTTCTATTTTTTGTTCAATAAGCATAACAATTGAATTTGCTTTTACAGTTCTTATAAAGCTCAAAGACCTCATCCGTCACATTGATGATCTTGCAGCAAAACTTTCTCCCCGACTTGACAATCTTTCCGCAGACATGGATAAATTGATACCGCAGCGTTTTTAGCTTCCAACTTATCGTCGAGGCTCCAAGGTAGAACCTTTTTAATATCTCCACCATATTGTATGCCAGGATCCCTATCAAAAAATATCCCCGGTTCTTCTCAAATTCATGGCTGGGCGCGTAATCGCAGCCCAACTCCGTCTTAATTTCCTGATGGCTATGTTCGATGGTTCCCATCCGTCCATTGTGCACCTTCAGCCATTCCATCGGCTTGATCTCATAATCATTCGTCACCATCGCATGATAACAATACGGACTCTCATCAAATAAATCTGGATCCGGATTCGGCCAGCGCAACACCAGCATCCTGACCGTAAACCCTTGACTCATCACATGCACTGTCTCGGCCCATTGGGTATCCTGATTCTTTGCGTACTTATCTCCCAGCATCCCCCATTGGGTCGTTTTAATCTTTTTAATCTGTCGCCGCACTGCCTCATCCTTATCCGCGCTGATAAAATACTTCACCCCTTCAATATCGCAATACCTCATCATATCCATCCGATACCCCGCCGAATCACTGCGAAATCTCTTTATCCTTTTGTTCACTGCCTTCGCCTGACCTACTGCCTTTTTCAATTGATTCATCACTCCTGTCTGCGGACTCACATTCCCTCGTCGAAAATCTACCGTATTGATCATCCCCAACTCCGCTATACATCCAAGCAACCCGCTAAATTGTTTGCGCTTTTGATAGGAATATTCACCACTCTTTTTAGCACTATCAAAATACGTCGCGTCATTGTCATACGTTAACCCGTCTTCCTCCAATCCCCGCAACGCTTTTACAATAATCTTCTTATTGATTTGCCTTAGCTTCCCATTTGAACGCTTGTCCTTGATTAAATTCAAATACGTATCCGCGCTCATCATCTCTTCCCATCCCAAACTTTCCAGCAATCCCACATCCACCCGCAAATTCTCGATGTCTTCCACCCGATCTCCACCGGCCACTCGCGTCATCACCCCGGACATAATCTTCTTGAAATATTCTATCTCCCGATTCGATCCATTCTCATATCCCTCGCTGATCATCCTTCTTAACCCAAAATCTTTCATCGCGTGCATCAGCCAACTCAATCCCATCTTTCCTGTCACCACATCTTTGCTCATTTTTAACTCGACTTTGCTCAAATTAATTGTTAAATTCATTCCTGCCTCCGTTTTTCACCCGTTGGGTGTACTTTTGTTGTCCCTTTCAACAACAATTGTACGACGGAGGCTTCTTCTTTGTACTCCTTTATTCACTTTCTATTTAGGAATTGGGGTTTTAGAAAACCTGTTGCGCCTTGGCATTCTTACTCTGCTTTGCCAAAATGCCTTGGAGTTTCTGTAAATCCTGTTTGTCGGTCAAGACCAACAAAACATCGCCGCCCTGCAAGATCGTCGCGCCATTGGGGATAAAAAATTTGTCTTCGCGGGATATCAAAACGATCAAACATCCCGGCGGAGTTCCGATCTCAAATATCGGTTTTCCAATAACCGCGGAGGCGTACGGGATAATCACGTCTTCCAGTTCAGCGTTCAATTCCGCGGTATGTTCAAACTCAATAGGATAAACGCGCTTTTGCTGTATCGGGCCGTCAACGCCGAGCCATTGGGAAACAATAGGAATAGTCGTTCCCTGAAATAAAATTGATGTCAAAACAATAAAAAAAACGATATTAAACATCATATCGGCCTTCGGCGTCTCGGCCAACAAAGGAAACGTGGCCAAAATAATCGGCACCGCTCCCCGCAACCCCACCCAGGACACGATTGATTTCTCTCTTATATTCATCTTTGTAAAGGCCAGGCAGATAAAAACACTTAACGGGCGGGCGATGAACATTAGAAAAATTGAGATAAGCACCCCCGCCCCCATCACCGGAATCACCTTCGAAGGAAACACCAATAAACCCAAAGCCAAAAACATGACGATCTGCATCAGCCACGCCAAGCCTTCGTAAAAATTCTTTAAAGTTTTTTTATGGATCAACTTAGCATTGCCGACAATGACACCGGCGATATAAACAGCCAGAAAACCATTCCCTTTGAGCACGGTCGTCAAAGAATACGTTAAAAGGACTAAGGCGAGCATCAAGACAGGGTAAAGTCCTTCATAGGTTAATCGCAGGCGGTTGACCGACCAGATGATGATCTTACTGAAAACAAATCCAGCTCCAGCGCCAATCCCCATATCAAGAAAAAAACTTGGGACCAAATCCAGCATCGATCGCTGGGGATTCATCAGAATACTGATGAGCCCTAAAGTCAAAAAAACCGCCATGGGATCATTACTGCCGGACTCAAATTCCAAAAGCGGCTGTAATTTCCCACGCAGGCTTACGTTCTTTGACCGCAAAACATTAAACACAGCGGCCGCGTCCGTAGAGGAAACGATGGCCCCTAAAAGCAACCCTTCCAATAAAGAAAATTTCAAAATATAAACAGCGAATCCACCAACGGCAACAGCTGTGATGACAACACCGACCGTTGCCAGGATGAGCCCGGGAGCCAGGATATGGCGAATATCCTGCCAATGGGTATCAAACCCGCCGGAAAAAAGAATAAAAATCAGCGCGACAATCCCCAAGGACTTGGCCATCCAAGGGTCATCAAAATAAATGCCGCCGATGGCCTCCGACCCGGCCAGCACACCGATAATAAGGAACAATAACAAAGCCGGAACGCCAAGCTTGTCCGAAACCTTGCTCGCGCTGACACTTATAAACAAAAGGATGGACACACCCAGGAGAATGGTCTCAATAGAAATCATTTAAAATTAGATCCACTTTTTACGTTTAAAAAAGGCGAGCATGGCGAAGGCAATAAGCGTTATCACCGTCAATACTACAGGATAACCCCAGGGAGATTCTAATTCCGCCATGTGCTTGAAATTCATCCCATAAATACTGGCGATAAACGTGATCGGCATAAAGATGGTGGAGATAATGGTCAAAACCTTCATGATCTCATTCATGCGGTTATTGATGCTTGTTAAATAAATATCCTGCATCCCGGCCAATAAATCCCGATAAGACTCAATGGTATCAATCACCTGAATGGTGTGGTCGTAGGCATCTCTTAAAAAGACGGCGCTGGTTTTTTTAATCAATTTGGATTCGGACTTTTGCAAATTACCAATCACTTCACGTAACGGCCAAACATGCTTACGTAAAAAAAGCATGTCTCGTTTAAAGCAATGAATGTCTTCCGACAGGCTGATATTGACATTGGCCATGAGACGGAATTCCACGTTCTCCAATTGTTCGCCCAACTTCTCCAGGACAACGAAATAATCGTCGATGGTAGTATCCAACAGAACATAGGCCAGATAATCCGCGCCCATCTTGCGGACCCGGCCTTTATTATGCCGAATGCGATCACGGATGATATTAAAAACGTCTCCCTCCTTTTCCTGAAACGAAATCAAATAATTGGAACCCAGGATCAAACTCATCTGCTCGGAGCGAATATCTTCCAGCTTGGGATCATATTCAAGCATTTTAAAAACGATATAAAGATACTCTCCATAATCTTCCATCTTCGGCCGCTGGGTGGTGTTGACGATGTCTTCTAAAACCAGCGGATGGATTTCAAAATGGGAATCAATCTTCTCAATGAGCTCGACATCCTCAATGCCGTCAATATTGATCCAGGTGACTGTCGACTTATCTTTAAAAGGAAAACACTCTTCAATGCTGGCTAATTCTTTTTCCTGAAATTGATTGGCGTCGTAATCAATCAGGGTGATCCTGGTTTTCCGGCTGGTCTTCTCCCCAATGTGAATCATGCTTCCTGGGGGAAGCCCCTTAGTAACGGACACCTTATCGGTAAGTTTACGTTTGACCATAGAACTCTCTTATAAAGACAAAATTAATAGAATCCCTTTACGGATCATCATGACCGCGATGGCCGCTAAAAGAAGAGCCACGACTTTCGATAAAGCGCGCGAACCATTGTCTCCTAAAATCCTCATCAAAGTTTTTGAATAAAAGAAAAACACACCGGTCAAAAGGATATTGGCTAAAACCGCCAGCAAGGTAATGAAGGCCCCGTATTGATCAATGGTAATCAAAGACGTCGTTAATACCGCCGGGCCGACAATCAAGGGCGTGCCGATGGGAACGACTCCTAAATCTTCCGCCGGCAGACGGTGTTCTTTACTGGGATTTATCAAGTCAATGATCGCGATGCAGAATAAAAGCACGCCGCCAGCCACCATAAAATCCCCGACTGTTATTCCTAAAAATTGAAAAGTGGCTTTTCCCAAAAATATAAACCCGACGGCCAGACAGGTGGCGGTGATTAGAGATTGGAAAAGAATTTTCCGGCGTTTTTTTTCATCTAACCCTTCGGTGAGCGCGGCAAAAATGGGTAACACACCAATAGGGTCAACTGTCACAAAAATTGGAATAAAAGCTAGCAAAAAAGCTATTAACATATTTTATCTCCTTCGAGTGGATATTATAGCACTCTAAAATTCCGCACAAACACTGTTTTACTGAAATTTTCCATCGATGGATTTTAAAAGCGGAACCAATCCTTTACGGTTGGCCAGTTGAATACTCAAACCTGGGCGGGCGTTCAGTTCCAAAACCAAAGGCCCAAGCGCTTGGTCGATCACAAAATCAATCCCAACGTAGTTGAGTTGAAAAATTTCGGCAGTTTTAACGGCCCATCGCAAAATTTCCTGCCAGAAAGGAATCACCACCCCCGAGATCGAAACATGGGTATCCGGATGCCGCATGACTTGTCTATCGCCATAGACTCCAGCCGACGTCACGCCAGTCTTCACATCTACACCGACACCCAACGCCCCCTGATGAAGATTCGCTTTGCCTTGAGATTTTTCCGTAGGAAGTCTTAACATCGCCATCACCGGTACGCCACGGTAAACCAGGACACGAATGTCCGAGACGCCGTGCAGCATCACAGCGGCCAAGATTTCATGCGTTCTCACCCGATATTCAACAAAAGCACGGTCGCGAATACCCCCGAGAGAATATAAACCACAAAGAGTATTCGATACGTGAAAGCGAATATCATTCCACGTCAGGACATCACCGCTGATGGTCCGCCATTTGTTTTCTTCTCTGCCAATAATGATCCGAATCCCTTTACCGCCGGTACTAGAAGCCGGCTTGATCACGAATTCTTTTAATTCAGCGATCTGGTTTAGATTCGCCAATTCTCTTGGATATTCAATAGTCAGATACGATTTCGGGGTGGGGATAAAATTTTTTTCTAAAAGAAATTTGGTCTTCAGTTTATCATCAACCAGCCGATAAGATAAACTCGAATTCTGATCAAGCAAATAGGTAATATTGCGGCGATTAATGCCCAGAAAATCTTTCTTCCGAAAAATATTTAATTTCATCTCTATTTTTTATTTTCCATCGGGGACAGATGACGAAAACGCCAGAGTTCCGAAACCCGCAGTCCGCCATAACGGCCTAAACATAAAAGAAAGGCTATCAACAAAAAAATAATTTCAGGGAAAGATTGAATAAATTCTCGCGAACTTTCAGCGGTAATCAAATAATAAATCGCAACCGCCACAATGATCGTTCCCACGGCTGCCTGGCAGGCCGTTTTGGTTCCGCTTTCCATCTGCAAAAAAACAAACCTCTCCGCAGCCAAAAGCATTACTAAAAACGGAAATATTAAACTGGCGGACTGCCGCTCACCATTTCGAAATGGTTCCAAACTTACCAGAAAGAAAACCAGCAATCCGATCACAACAGAAATAATTAAGGCAATCTTCGGGATTAACAAAAGTTTTAAATCATCCGATATTCTACGTAATATCCAGGCCGTCATAAAAATAACGGTCAAAAGGATGATCCCAACCAGCAAAGAAACCTCACGAAAAATAAAGGCCCAGAGAATCGGCGTCAGGACATCAAACGTGATGATTCCAACGACATTGCGAAAAATAGCCACCGCCAGTAATCCCACGGTGACCATAATAAAATCGCACATCAAACCATCCGGGCGTATGAACCTGATGGGAAAACTTAACAAGATAAGAAATAGAATAATCAGGAAAATAACGAGGATAGGAACAATACAATTGGCATTTAACTTAGCCGACATCCTCGGGTCCGATGATGCCACCGGAGATAACGTGTTTAAGCGCCTCATCCACACTCCACTTAGAATCAATTGTCTCCGAGGCTTTAACAATAAGAACAAACCCGGTCGTAGGGTTAGGCACGGTGGGGATCAAAACCTTCAGAAGCTCTTCTTGAGTTCTTTTGTCCTTCATAATACCCGTCACAAAACCGATTGATAATATTCCGGAACGAAGCTCAACCAACACCACTTTTTTAAATAATTGTTTTTCCGGCAGGGAAAGACTCGCGGACAACTGTTTACCGATATTATAGGTCGTGTTGATGAGCGGGATGCGCTTGATGATTCTTTCTATCAAATGTAAAAGTTGTTTGCCGATAACATTGCTCGTAATCAGCCCAATGAAATAAAGAATAATCAGGAGGATTAAGATCCCTAACCCGGGAATCTTAACTCCGATGTATTGGTCAAAAAGACCAATGATCCGTTTGTCAATGACCACGTAAAGAAACTGCAAGGCCAGGTACGACAAAACCAAAGGGATAATGGCGAAAATCCCTCTAAAAATGTACACCCGCGCGTGACTTAAAAAATTTTTCATTTTTGCCGCTCCTCTATTTTTTAAACGGCCGGATAATCAGCCGCAGTCCCGTATCATAACTAAAATAACTCCACACCCAATTGACAAAAGCGACGAGCTTATTGCGAAAGCCTACCAAGGCCATCAAATGGACAAATAGCCACACAAACCAGGCCAATATCCCTTGAAATTTTAAGAATGAAAAATCCACCACCGCGTGATTACGGCCAATGGTCGCCATGACCCCCAAATCCCGATAAACAAAAGTTTCCATTGATTTTCTTTGAATTAATCTTTTTAAATTCTTCGCCAACAGTCCAGCCTGTTTGATGGCGACCGGGGCTAACATCGGGTGCCCTCGCGGGGTCTGCTCGGTCAGCATCGCGGCAATATCTCCGATGGCAAAAATATTACTATAACCTTCCACCTGATTATTGGCATTGACCTTAATCCGATTCGAGGGGGTCATCGCCTCATCTTTAAGACCAGGGATGAGCGCTCCCGTGACACCCGCAGCCCAGATTACCGTATTGGAAAATAAACTTTTTCCGTTAGAAAGGCCTAATGCCTTCCCATCATAACTGGCGACTTTTGTGTTCAGCCAGAGGTTAACATCAAATTTCCGTAAAAATTTCTCAGCGCTTAGGGACGCCTCAGGGGACATGGTCTTGAGCAGCCGGTCTTCCATGTCAATCACGTGAACCTGCATCCGCTGAAAATCTAATTCGGGGTAATCACGAGGCAAAACTATTTTCCTCAACTCACCCAAAGCACCAGCGGTCTCAACACCGGTCGGCCCGCCACCAACCACGACGATATTCATCAAGCATTCACGTTCTTCCATATTATTCGTCAGGACGGCCTTCTCAAAATTCTCCAGCATTAAATTCCGTAACGCAATCGCCTGCGGAATGGTTTTCATCGGAGTAGCGTTTTTCTGAATATCCTCAAGGCCGAAATAATTTGTCCGGGAACCAACAGCCATGACTAAATAGTCGTAAGCAATATCCCCGATGGACGTTTCAATACAATTCAGTTCAGGCTTAATCCGCAATACCTCAGCCATACGGAAAAGAAAATTTTTCTGCTGCTTGAATATTTCTCGAAAAGGATACGCAATCGAGGCCGGCTCTAAAGCGGCCGTGGCCACCTGATAGAGCAACGGTTGAAAGGTATGATAATTATTTTTATCGACTAAAACAATTTGAACATCGGTTCGGCGCAGGCCCTTCGCTAATTCAATGCCGCCAAACCCGCCGCCAACGATCAAAACACGTGGTTTACTGGTAATAGGGATATTAACGGGCATAATTTCTACTAAAAAAGGACAGGCTACTTTTTATAATGCGCTGTGGTCTCGTTGAAAAAGTAGCCTGTCCTCAATTTCTTTCTGAAAAAAATCAAACTCTTCCAGATTTGACAATCCTCTCCGCTTCAAACCAATCCCCTAAGTCATTTCCGTGGGAGTACCCTCTTCTCTCAAAGAGTTCATACGCCTTTCGAGCGATCCTTTGCTGTCTGTCCTGTGCTTGGCTGCCTTTCGAAGGGTTTTTCTTAGAATCTGTTTTTGATTTTGCTATCTTCCAGCCCGCTTCAAACATCGTCCCCTCTCCTTCTTTAAAGAAACCTTTTACCTTGGACTTTTACTTTGTTGCTTCAGCAGGAATTGCTTCCGGGGCTCCCCCATTTGTTGAATCTTCTATCGCCGGCGCTGCCTCTCCCGGCGCTTGCGGCTCTTCGGCTTCATCTAAAATATCTTCTTCATCTTTGCCGATCGTCTTGGCGATCTTTTTATCCCCTTCGACGATATAATAAACTTCCACGCTGTCTCCAGCGGCAATATCCGTGACAGCCGGGACATTGGAAAGCTGGACATCCGCCGTTAAAGAGTACGTGACTTCTTTGAACGAATCGCTGTCAAAATCATACTCATTGATAACCATCACCTCGGGAGCGATGCTAACAACTGTTCCGTAGGTATACATCAAATTATCGTCCTCGACAGCCGGGGCAGCCTCCTCTGCGACAGCGTTCGTCACTTCTTCCTGCACAGCATTAACCGGATCCTGTGCTACGGCAATCTGCACAAAAGAAACCGATGCCGCAATCACTCCGCCAGCTAACACCCATAATAACCTGTTCATCGACCTACCTCCTTTTTATCCTTTTGAATTGTTATCCTTATTTACCTGATAATGGTGCCTATTTTACCTCTAAATATAATTTAAAACAATATCAAAAATTTCTTTATATCTACTCCTCCTTCCCCTTACGAAATGACTGAAGCGATCTTTTAAAGTTAGATTCGCGTAAAGGAAAAATACCTTCGCTGACCGCCCGAATTTCTTCCACCGAATAAAACGCTTTTGGATTAAATTTCTTAATAATCTCAACAACCTTGGCAACCTCTCTACGTTTAACAATCGTAAAGATGACATTGACCTTTCCAGTTGTTCCGCAGGCATCGATTGAGGTCACGCCATAGCCTTCAGCTTTCAAAAAATTGATCAATTCACCGGCATCTTTTTTCGTGATGATCCGAATGACGTCCAGGCCAATGGCTAACCGTTCCTCGATCAACATCCCCACATAATTCCCCATGGCAAACCCTCCCGCAAAGGCCAGGTAACAAGCGACGTTAGTCAAATTATTAAAAATCTGCCGGATGGCGAGAAGCCAGATCAAGACTTCAATAAATCCCAGCATCGGAGCGAGGATATTTCTCCCCTTGGTTAAAAGCATGATCCGCACCGTGCCGATGGTCACGTCACAGACCCGCGCCAAAAAGATGAGCAGGGGAAGAATGCCCCAAGTAAAAAAAGGCGTATCGATAAAAGACGCGGTATCCATCTATGCCCTTTTCCTTAGCAATTCATTTACTTTTTTAAATAACTTTTCCTCGGTCATGTTGATCATAAAACTACTGGCTCCGGACTGAAGGACATTCTCTTCAATCTCCCCCGATTCCCGGTCGCTGTAAACAATCACCGGGATATCATGCAGATGCGACATCTCCCTTAAAATACCAACTAACTTATCGGCCTTCATCGCGTATAAAATATATTTCGCGACAATGATATCCGGAGAAAAGCGGACCGCCGCCTCAAAACATTGCGCCGGGGTATGGACCACTTCCACCGCGTAACCATTTTGTTCAAATAAAGCCTGTAAACCACTGTATATCCTTAAATCATTTTCCACAATAAGGATCCTTTCTTTACTCGTCGCCTCCTCTTTTTTGGATCTTCCCGTGTTTTTTTCCTTTGGCCTGATACCGTCCGCGCTTTTAGATTCCAGATTTAGCCTCATGCGCTCGAGAATATCTTTGTTGACCAAGATCTCGGTGATCTCCGGCAGATCCGTTACCGGCTCTTGTTGATATACCGATTCTCCCTCATCGCGCGTGCCTTCCCGGCGGATCATTTTTGATTTAGGTTTAACCCGGGATAGAATCTTTTCGATGCGGGCAATCAATTCTTCACCCTTAAAGGGTTTTTCAATAAAATCATCGACTTTGACGATCTCAAAATAGTCTTTCATTTTGACATGTGCGGTCAAAACAATAAAAGGAATCGCTCGGCCAAAATCGCTTTTGCGTAATTCTTTTAAAAGTTGATTGCCGTCTTTCTTTGGCATAACCACATCCGAGACGATCACATCCGGGTGAACTTCTTTCGCCAGCCGAAATCCCTCTTCCCCATCAACGGCCTCATAAACGTCATAACCAAATTCCTTTAATTGCGGAACGATCAATTTCCTTAAGTCCGACTCATCTTCCACGAAAAGTATTTTGACTTTACTCATCATACCCTCACCTGTTGGGTCACACTATTTATTTCTTCCCTCTGGCTTGCTTGGCAAAATAATCATAAATTTTGTTCCCACGCCTTCTTTACTTTCCACCAGAATACTACCGTCGTGTTTCTCGAGGATCATATAAACCGTGCTCAATCCCAGTCCCGTCCCTTTCCCCGGTTCTTTGGTGGTAAAAAACGGTTCAAATATCTTCGCGGAGACCGCTGGCGGCATCCCGCTGCCGGTATCCGACACCTCAATGATCACCCGGCCTATCGGATCCGTGCGATGCTGCTTTAAATAAGTTTTAAACGTAATGGTCCCTCCTTGTTCAATGGCATCAATGGCATTGGCCACTAAATTGAGAAAAACCTGCTCCATCAATATCTTATCCACGACAATCTCACCGACGTCCTCTGAATATTCCCGCCGAATCTCGATTTTTTTTTGCTTGGCGCTATTATCAGCTAACATAATGGCCGAGTCAATGATGGCATGCAGGCTCACCGACTCCAGTTCGATGGTGGAAAACCGGGAAAAATTCAACAATTCCACAATGACCTTGTCCGCTCTTTCGGCCGCCCGTTTAACCATATCCAAATAAACTTTGTTTTGACTGTTCGCCCCAACAATATTTTTCTCCAATTGCTCGACACTTAATATAATAATGGCCAGGGGATTTTTGATTTCATGAGCCACCCCGGCCGACAATTGACCAACGGCCGCCATCTTCTCGGACTGCAATAACTGGGCCTGTGTCCTTTGGAGTTCCTGATTCTTTGCCTCCAGATCAGCCAATGTCCGGCTTAATTGATCGGCGGCATTTTTGCGTTCGGTCACGTCCTGTTTGATCGCGATAAAATGAGTGATTTGACCTTGGTCATTGTGCACAGGGGTAACGGTCATTTCCTCCGTATAATAACTGCCGTCTTTGCGGCGGTTGATGACCTCGCCTCGCCAAACTTTTCCAGAAAGAATAGTCCACCATAAATCCTGATAAAAAGCGGCCTCCTGTTTACCTGATTTTAAAATACGCGGATTCTTTCCGATAATTTCGTGCGCGCCATATCCCGTCAGCTGAGTAAAGGCGCGGTTAACCCAAAGGGTGGTCCCCTGCGCATCGGTGATGACAATGGCATTGGCTGCCGTCTCCAAAGCTACCCCCTGCAGATGCAGCTGCGATTCAATCTGTTTGCGTTCGCTGATATCCTGAACCACCCCCACCAAACCGATGATGGCACCGTTGGTGTCCACGTAGGTTGCCTTATTAATCATCGCACTGCGTCTTGTCCCATCGATGGCGGGGAATTCACTTTCACAGATCTGAGTGCCACCTACTCTAAACAGCTCCCCGTCCTCTTTTAAATGCTGCTGCGCCAGTTCTTCGGGGAGAACATCAAAAACTGTTTTACCGACAATTCCTTTCTTAGTTAAACCCAGATAATATTCCATCGCCTTGTTGCAGCCCAAGTATCGACCCTCCGTATTTTTATAAAAAATCGGATTGGGGATCGTGTCTAAAAGATTTTGCAAAAAAATAAATTGCTCGTTAAGAATTTTTTGGGGGTTTTTGCGTTCCTCAATTTCTTCAAGAATCTTTCCCTTGTCATGAAAAAATTTATCGATCAATTGAGCTATTTTGCCGAACTCCGTTCGATTTTTTAGTAAAGGGACAATATGAATCGGATCTTCATCCGCCATGGTCCGCGAAATTCTCCTCAGGGGAAAACTGACCCAAAACAAAATCAAAACAATAACAATTAAAAAAAGCGTCCAAGCAAAAATCTCCAAAGCGATCAGATTCCTTCGCGATTGATCATGGTAATCGACGATCTGGGAGGATTTACTGCGGGCGTTCAACCGGACTAAAAGGGTCCCGTCCCATGACGGTAAAGTCCGGGTGACTAATATAATTCCTTCTTGCTGATCTTTTTTGTCCATCGTTGGGTCAGGATCCCCACCCGGGACAATGGAAACCGAACTATCCGTTAATTGCGAGAGTTCCTGAAAATATTTCTGGTCCCATAATCGGCCCGCGAAAAAATACCCTTGCCCCGGGGTCTGATGTTCCCTATCCGACGAAGGATGGATCGTCGCCCCGCGGATTTCGAGAACTCCCGGAAAAGTATTTAAATAGAAATGACAGAATTCTCCTTTAGAAAAAAGCTGAGCCAATGCCTCTGGGGGGATGGGGATCTCTTTAAATTCACCGCCGGCGATATTGCCAACGGAATAGGTCAAAGAGAAGTCGGGCCGATAAACCCAAACCGCGTTAAAACTATAGGCTGACCCCAGGAGCGCATCCAAATTATCTTTTGCCCACTGGGCATCGGCAGACCCCACAAAATTTACCATCTCATCCCAAAAAGAATAATCATGGACAATAAGCTCTAACGGTCCTCCCTTCAAAGACATCAGTTTATCAAAAAAGACATTTCTCTGATTGCGTTCATCGTCATAAATCAGAACTAACTTTTTCTTTTCAGTATAATCAAGAAAAATCAGGAGGGCATTAAAGGCGATAAGAGCGGTAACGAATAATACGAATAGTTTTGTCTGGACTTTCACGATGAAATCAATGGTTATCTTTCGCTATTGACAGGAACTTTCCAGATGTCCCGAGCGTATTCCTGGATGGTCCGGTCGCTCGAAAAATGACCAGCCTTGGCCACATTCACAATCGAACGCTTCGTCCATTCTTCTTTACTCTGATACAAATACGATACCCGGTCCTGCGCCTCCGCGTACGATGGAAAATCAGCACAGAGTAAGAATGGATCCGAATAAGAAAGGGATTGAATAATCGGGTCAAAAAGCCCTGGATTATAAGGACAAAAGAAATGACTCGTCAATAGGTGAAAGATCTCTTTTAAAACAGGAGACTGATGGATATATTCCTGGGGGTTATAGCCGTGTCCTTTGAGCTGTTCAACCTCATGGCTTTTAAGCCCAAAGATGAAAATATTCTCCGGCTCGAGGAATTGCGCCATTTCGATATTGGCTCCGTCTAATGTGCCGATGGTCAAAGCGCCGTTGAGCATAAACTTCATATTTCCCGTCCCTGAGGCCTCGGTACCAGCGACAGAAATCTGTTCCGACAAATCACTTCCGGGAAAAATTCTCTCCGCCAAAGAAACCCGATAATTTTCCAAGAAGACCACCTGGATCTTATCGCGAATCGTTTTATCGCGATTGATAACATCCGCAATGCTATTCACGAATTTAATAATTAATTTCGCCATCTGGTAACCCGGAGAAGCCTTGCCTCCCAAAATAAATGTCCGCGGTTGAATAAATTTACTGGGTTCATTTTTAAGGCAAAGGTATTGGGACATAATATAAAAACAAAATAATAACTGCCGTTTATACTCATGGATACGCTTCACCTGGACATCAAAAATTGAATGTGGATCAACGGGAATACTGGTGGTTTTGGTGATGTATTCTGCCAGTTGTTTTTTGTTATTATCCTTGATCGTCTGCCATCGCTGGCGGAAAAACTGATCTTCCGTAAACGGCATCAACTTTTCGAGGTGATCTAAATTCTTCACCCATTGCTCGCCGATTACCTCCGTGATTAAGTTCGAGAGCAAAGGATTGGCCTTTAAAAGCCAGCGCCGCTGGGTAATGCCATTCGTTTTATTATTAAATTTTCCCGGATAGAATTCATGAAAATCCTTCAAAAGCCTTGTCTTTAAAAGTTCAGAGTGAAGCTGTGAAACACCGTTGACCGAGTAGCTTCCGACAATAGCGATAAAGGCCATGCGAATTCGCTTGGGGTCACCTTCTTCAATGATCGACATTCGGCGCAGACGCTCATTATCTCCCGGAAATTGATCCGCGACCTCGCTTAAAAAACGGGCATTGATTTCATAAATAATCTGTAAGTGCCGCGGAAGAAGTTTCTCAAAAAGAGCAACCGGCCAACATTCCAGGGCTTCGGGCATCAGCGTGTGGTTGGTATAGGCAAACGTGCGGCTATTAATATTCCAGGCCGTGTCCCAATCCAAATCATAATCATCAATAAATATCCGCATTAACTCGACAATGGCTAAAGCGGGATGGGTATCATTAAGTTGAATGGACACTTTGTCGGGGAAATTTCTTAAATCCGAATTGTCCGTCTTAAACCGGCGGATGATATCCAAAACCGAGGCCGCCGTCAGTAGATATTCCTGTTTGAGCCGAAGTTCTTTGCCCCGGCTGACATCATCGTTGGGATAAAGAACCTTAGAAATATTTTCGGAAAATATTTTTTGATGAACCGCTTTTTCATAATCGCCGTCATTAAAATATTCGAAATCGAATTCTTCTGTGCTTCTGGCCGCCCAGAGCCTTAAGGTATTGACCACATTATTCTTATAACCTGGAATCGGAAGATCATAAGGCACCGCCAAAACATCTTGAGTATCAACCCAGCGGACGCACAATTTACCATCCTTGTCATGAAACATGGTCGTGTGGCCATAGAAACGCACCTTTACCTTATATTCCGGCCGGGCGAATTCCCAGGGAGTTCCCGAGCGCAGCCATTCATCAGGGAGCTCGACTTGAAATCCATCTTTGATTTTTTGATTAAAGATACCGTAATCATAACGAAGTCCATAGCCGTGCGCTGGAATTCCTAACGTAGCCATAGAATCCAAAAAGCACGCGGCCAAACGCCCGAGACCGCCGTTGCCGAGTCCAGCATCTAGTTCCTGATCACGTACCTCTTCAAGGCTATAGCCTAATTCGATTAAAATCTCTTCCACCTGCCGTTCCAATCCAAGATTATACATATAATTGCCCAACAGCCGGCCAATAAGAAATTCCATGGACAAATAATACACCCGCTTGAGATTTTGTTTATGATAGCGCTGCTGGGTTTCAATCCAGCGCTCAACGAGCCGATCACGAATGGCGATAGCGATGGCCCAAAAATTATCATTCATGGTGGCCGTGTATTGATCTTTCGAGAGGGTATATTCGCGGTTGACCTGGAAAGAAAGTTTTAGACCTTCTTTGCTCATGTCTTTGTGCAGGACTTTCCAATCGATATGCGGCTTGGCATCCATTGTAGCGCTCCCTATTGCGATTATTTCATTAAATAAAAAGACAGGCACTTTTATTCTAAGCAAACTTAAAACAGATGTCTATAGATTATTTACTTAAAAAGAAAAATTCCCAATGGCAGTGCGCCATTGGGAATTCATGATCATTTTTATAAAACGGCAAACCTAAAATACGTGAATTACTCTGTTAAATATCTTTTTAACTCCACCGAGGTTTTACGGCCAACAACACCGTCAACTTTCAACCCGTTTTCCTTTTGAAAGGCCATGATCGCGTCTTTAGTCTTGGGCCCAACCTTGCCATCAATGGGACCATCATAAAATCCAGCATTCTTCAGGGCTTCTTGAGCCTGCTTTTTGGATAATCTGACCGTGTCCCCGGAAACCTCTTCCGTTTCTGATCGGCTGACACTGCGCGTTGTTCTCGATTCCAATTCATTTTCTAAACCTTCTATCTCGTGGTTCTTTCTCTCGAGTTCTATCTCCAAAGCATTAACACGGCTTTGTAGTTGTTGAACCTCACCATCCTGTTTTCTTCCCATGGTAGCGCATCCGGATAAGAAAATTAAAGATACTACAGCAATCAACATCTTCTTGTGCATTGGGTACCTCCTCTTAAATGCGATGTTATTCTAAAGTATATCTTCAGGCAACCTGTCTTCGCCTTAGGTTGACTTGACTTAATCCTTGTTTGTTACTGACAGTCCCCATTATATTTTTTTTGAGGGCGGCGTCAAGACATCTTAAGAATTATTTGTGCAAAAATTTTGTTTACTTTTTTTCCAAAGGGGAAATATTTTATGCGTGGGCGAGAATTCTTTGGGCAACCTTGGCTAACTCTTCATGAGACGTTGGTTTAGCCTTGGCGAAATTCAAGTCATGAACGTCAAAAATGGGCACTAGATGAATATGGACATGTGGAACCTCCAGGCCGGCGACCATCATGCCAATCTTTTTGCAAGGGACCTCTTTCTGAATTAAAACAGCCACCCTCTTGGCAAACAACATCAATCCAGCCAATATTTCATCATCCACGTCAAAAATATAATTGATCTCTTTTTTGGTAATCACCAAGGTATGTCCCGGATTAATCGGACGAATATCTAAAAAGGCCAAATAGCGTTCATCTTCCAAAATTTTATGGCAGGGAACTTCGCCTTTGACAATGCGGGTAAATAAGGACGGCATTTCAAAACTCCTTTCGTGCTTTAAGATTTCCACGGATCAATTCGTCTTTCTTCTTTCTGGGAAACGCCTTGACCGCGCACTCGCGAATCAAAGCCTGCGTCCGGCCGGCACATGGTTCTTGATAAAGCAACTCCACCGGCCGGCGCGTGCGGGTGTAATGAGAAGCGGTTCCTTTATTATGCTTATTCAAGCGCTTAAGAATATCTTTAGTAATGCCGGTATAAAGTGTTCCATCGTTACACTTTAATATATAGAGAAACCATTCTTCTATCGCCTTCCCCAGAAGAACAGCTTGCTCTTTTTGCCGCATACCTTTTAACATCTTTTTATATTTCTTCTGCATGAGAGGACAACAACTACCTGATCCTTTTCTTAATAGCACTGATCAACTCTCTAAAATCAACTGGCTTTGGAATCGCATCAAAAAGCCGCCCGCCGACATTGACTTCCAATTTTGTTTGGCCATCTTCTCGCGTCAAAATACCAGAAAGAAATAAGACAGGGATATCTTCTGTTTCAGGATTATTCTTAAGCAATTTAACCACTTCTGAACCTTCTAAATCCGGCAGGACAATATCCATCAAAATAAGGTTCGGCAGGTAACTCTTCGCCCTTTCAATGGCCTCATGTCCAGTACTGGCACCCAGAACTTGATAACCTTCGGCGGATAATTGTTTTGTCAGCAACCGTAAAACATCCACTTCATCATCAACGACTAAAATCTTTTTATCTCCCATGTTCCCCCCTATCCATTCGAATTACACATTTCCCTTATCCGACAACTTTACCTTTGCCTTATATAAAGTGGCGCAAATTGTTTCGTACCAAATTTTATACCCTTGTCCGCTGGGATGTAAATAATCGGCAGAATAAAACCGGCTGATATCTTTTAAAAACGGATCGACTTCTCTCTCGGCAAATAAATCCGCATACAAGACACTGGTTGCCTTGGCTTTATCGAGATAAAGAGCCCGGACCATTCTAGACCGCTCGGCATAAAGCCAGTTAAACGGCCAGCAAAAAATTGGGGCTGCCCCGACATTTCCTGAATGTAAAATAACCACGTGATCCGCTATCATTTTAGCCCGCTCAATGACTATTGACAAATCCCTTTCGATATTTTTCAAAGGAGTTAATCGCAAAATATCATTGCCACCGATCTGCATTACAACCAGATTATATCGCTCCCCAAGCGAAGGGAAAAAATCCTGAACTAAAGCAGACAATCGTTTGCCGTTCTGACTGACATTGATAATATGCGCCGAAGGAAAATCCTGGCCAAACCAGCCGGCCACACTTTCGGTATTGTCTCCGGCCCCCGTTCCCAGCGCGGTACTGTCCCCAATAAATAAAATTTTCAGTAAGGCGTACGGATTATTTCTCTGAAAAGGCACATTGGAATAAGAAACCTTCCCTGAATGTAAATAAACTCGGAAGGCCTGAAACGCGAGTAACATCAAAAGTGGAATGACAATAAATAAAAACGGCAACCGGTAAAGGTTGCCGTAAGAATATTTTTGAACGACTTGCTTGGATAACATAGGCGTTATTCTACACGCAAAGAGATTATCTGGCAAATGGGAAAATGGCTTTCAACGGAGTCTTTGGGAACAAGGTATCCAGAGCCCTAAGAGATTAAGATTTTTTACTGAGGAGAAATTTTGTTTAATAAAGAGACTTTGGGAAGAATTTTTAAAAAAGAGAGGAATCCCGTCTAAAGG
>Ga0247727_10000969_pt1 | contig 69931 bp, 54 predicted proteins | sample WisWelCaveWW1625_FD_202498 | JGI IMG/M metagenome (GOLD analysis project Ga0247727, IMG submission 202498) | Biofilm microbial communities from Wishing Well Cave, Virginia, United States - WW16-25 | ecosystem: Environmental > Aquatic > Deep subsurface > Groundwater > Cave microbial mat | place... | reverse complement strand
CACCACCTTGATCCTTAGACCAAAGCAGCAGAGGGTGGTTTGGAGGCTTAGCCTCTACTAGGCCTCCGAAGGCACTGTCCCCTTCATCTCATGGCTGAGCTTCATGGCGCACGACGGCGTCCGGTTACCGGTTACCGGTTACCATATTTTGTCAGTGATTTAATACAAGGACTGATAATTTCAGATTATCGGACGATGGTTAAGGAGAGTTTTAAAAGCGGGATTAGATTTAAACCTGGCACTTTTGGAAGGGGTACACTGTTTTTGCACTGTTTTTGTTATACCGCGCCGACGTAGTACCAAATCATTAGATTTGGTGCGCCCGGCAGGATTTGAACCTGCAACCTAGTGGTCCGAAGCCACTCACTCTATCCCTCGCCACAAAGCACGGCGAGTCCGTCTCAAAAAGCGCATCGATGTGCTTTGTGGACGAGTCCGCCGCGCTTTTTGGCGGAAGTTGAGTAGCACAAAACTGCGCCCAACAAGATTTGAACTTGTAACCCTCAGTTCCGAAGACTGATGCTCTATCCAGTTGAGCTATGGGCGCAGTTTTGTGCTTAACTATAGGCGCTCGTTTTCAAAAACCAGGGCAAGCGCCCCCAAATCACCCACCAAATCACCGAGTTTGGTTCTTACAATTTTCACGGCCTGGAAAGCCTGGGGCCAGGCCTCACGCTTTGCACTTTGAAGCATCGCACGCCAAAAATCACGTGGAGCAGACTTTAACACGCCCCCGCCCAAAATAATCAGTTCGGGGTTGAGAATGTTTAAAAGATTGGCAATTCCAATTCCAAGATAAAAACCGGCCCGCTCGTAAGCCTTAAGGGCAAGCGAGTCGCCTTTTTTTGCGGCAAGGCCAACTTCACGTGCGGTTAATTTATTTCCTTGTGTCGCGAAGTGAGAAATTCGGGAAGCTTTTCCGGCTTTGATTTCTCTTGCGGCAAAAGCCGCAATGGCGGTTCCGGACGCATAGGCCTCAAGGCAACCGAGCTTTCCGCACTTGCAAGCATCCCCTTTAGGAACGACCGTCATATGGCCCACTTCACCCGCCACAAAACTTGCGCCCTCCACAAGCTCCCTGTTCACCACCAAGCCACCGCCAATCCCCGTGCTGACCGTCATATAAATAAAATGTTTAGCCCGGCGGCCCAGGCCAAAAATCTTTTCGCCGATCGCCGCGGCGTTAGCATCATTGGCGACAAATACCGGAAGTCCCATCTTTTTGGAGAGCCATTTTTGAAGTGGAAATCCTTTCCATCCCCCAAGGTGCGGCGAGCGCGGCACCACGCCCTTTTGGGTGTCTACCGGTCCCGGCAGCCCTACGCCGATTCCGAGAATCTGTTTTTTTGAAATTCCGGAATCCTTAAGAAGCCCGGCAAGATTTTCAACCATTTCTGAAAGGCATTGCTGGGTCTTGGAGCCGGTTTGCGTGGCAATGAGACGGCGGGCTAAAATCTTTCCCGAAGAAGTCCCCAGAACCATAGAAATCTTCGTTCCGCCGATATCAATGCCGATTGCGTATTTCATAATCACTGAGGGAAGCAAATGGATTCCATTAAATAAATATGGCCGGGGACGGGATTGAACCGCCGACGCAGGGATTTTCAGTCCCTCGCTCTACCACTGAGCTACCCGGCCATAAAAATGAAGTAAAGAGTATTAAAAGAGGGGCAATCATACTAACAGGGTTTAAGTGTGTCAAGATTTGTGAAGCGTACACTATCCGCTATTTGCTACACGCTATTTTTTCAGCCAAGCGTCAAGCGCCGAAGGATGTTTTTTAAGCTGAAAAAGTTTAAATCCTATGACGGCATTCACAAAGTCCAAAACAATCATCTGCGGGACGGACAAATGAATCCCCTTCGCGCCGAAACAGCCGCAGCTTGCGGGCCCTGATTTCAGAATAAAATGGCTTACTGTCAGGACCGCAAAAAATCCCAATGACATAGTCCCTAAAACCAACGCGCACAGCCGGGGCATATACCCCAAGATCAAGCACACCCCGCCTACAAACTCAATCCAGGGAAACGTCATTGCAATATAAGGAACAAGCACGTACGGAAGGATCTCGTATTGCGCAAGCGTGCCGCGAAAATTTTCAACGGGCTCCATTAATTTTGAGTAACCCGCGTAGGCATAGAGAGCCCCAACAAAAATCCGGGCCGCAAACCAGATAATGGGAGGGAGATTCTTTTTCAACAGGGAATCTCGGGTTACTGGTTACTGGTTACTGGGTTAGTTTCAGGGCTTACTGCGGATTTACTCTGCCAGAGGCCGCTCAGTTTTTCCTGAATCATCGGTTCCCCTTTAATTTTTAACTCCACAGCACCCAGCACCCGTTCGCCGTTAATAAAAAAAGTGGGCGTGGAACTGATCCGCAGGCGTTCGCTTTCTTTTCTTTCCGTCAAAATCCGCCGCTTCACCGCAGGATCCGCAAGACACCTGGCAAAGATATCCAGATTAACTCCTGATTTTTTCGCATAACGCAAAAATTGTTCCGTGGGGTCAGACACGAAAGACCACTGGGCCTGTTGGGTATAAAGCTCGTCATGAAAGGCCCAGAACTGGTTTTGTTCCGCGGCGCATTCTGCGGCCTGATGCGCTATTAAGGACAAGTTGTGGCTTTCCAAGGGAAAATGATGAAACACAAAATAAATCTGGTTTGGAAACTTGGTCATTAAATCATTCATCACGGGAAGGGCTTTCATACAAGCAGGGCACTGGAAATCACTGTACTCGTGAATCTGAATAGGAGCGTCTGCCGGCCCTTTGCTTTTGGCCTGGGAACTTGAAATATGCGCGGTGGGAATGGCTGGCTGGTTTTTCCGGAGAACGAAAACCCCTGCAACCAACACGCCCACAAGAAGAACGCCTGTAACCAAATAACGAGTGTGCATAAGAGATTATAGAGTTTGTAGTTGGGGGCAAGAATACAATGAGTTGGAATGAGAAACAAGAAATTTAATCGAGCCGGACCGCCAATCCCTTCTCGAGCAATTCCTGGTTCAGGAAAATTCCTTCCGCAATCATTTTTTCGGGATCCTCCGCTTTCTGCAAATAAAAAAGGTCGGTCAAATACCTCCCGAATTTATCCGGGCTTGTGACTTTGATCACCACAAACGGAACTTGCGACAAAGTTTTCCGGACAAACCCTGCCGCTTTCTCACCGCCGGCGCCGAGCTCCTTTGTATTTATCCCCCGCAATCTTAATTTTTGCCGCGTCCAGACACGAAACCCCAAATCCACCTGCACCCAAAGCGTATCGCCGTCAATGACACGTTCAACAGTGGCGCTATAGGTATAAAGCGCCTCTCCTCCTGCAGAACTTTTCTTAAATTGATATTTGTCAACGCCCGGTCTGAGCTTCGTCTGAACGGACTCAATGATTTGCCCCTCACACGGATTTTTGATACCGCCTAGTTTGAGGTCAATCCGCGTAGAAAATCCCAAGTCAATGGCGTAAGGAGTATCAGACGAAGAGCTCTTCCCTTTCATTTTATGAAGATCGGTCGGCTTGACCAGCCGGTAGGTATAAAGCTTTCCCCGTTTGGGAAGAAAAGGATTATGTTTCATAAACTTCACGGCGGTGGCCAATTCTAAGAATAAGGACAGTTGTTTCAATCACTTTATAGATCACACGGTAATCCCCCACCCGTAATTTCCAGTAACCTTTAAGCGTCCGCCGGAGGGGCTCTCCAAATTCTTGGGGCGCACGCATAAGTTTCGCCTCTATTGTTTTTTTGATTCTTTGTTTGATGGGATGAGAAATCCGTGGAAGGTCTTTTTCAAGAACATCCCGGTGGTAGTTAATTTCGAAGGAAATGCTCAAAGAATAGATCTCTTAAGATGAACCCCAAACTTCTTTGTGGGTCAGGGCTTCCTTTTTAACGAACGTGGCTTCTCGAGCTTCAGCCTCTCTAGCCCAGTACATATCTTCGTAAATGGCAAGGGCTTCACGAAGTAAATCCCGCGCGACAAGCGATAAGGAAAGTTTTTCCTTTTTCGCTAATTTAGCAATGGAATGGTAAACGTAAGGTTCCATCACAACATTCAATCGAGGTAATTTAGTGGCCATTTTTCTCTCCGGATTGAAGTGTATCACTTATGATGCACCCCGTCAACCTCAAGATAGAAGTAATTTTTAGCCTTCTAAAGTGCCCGTGAACTCTATCTGGAGAAACATCCTGAGGCTCCATTTCAATGGCAATGCCACAGACCAAAAAGCGGCACTGGCGGCTTTTCCGCCATGTGAGAAATGGAGCTGAAGGCTGAGCGAGAACCACTCAATCCGGCATTCACTTTTTGTGGTTCGAGCGTTTTCGGAAGATAGCGTTCACGGGCACGAATTAAGGATAAAGGGATGACAGGAGCGTCAAGCCATTAGGCTTGGGTGCTGAGAAGTGCTTCGGTGGTAAATTGTTCTACTAAGGCGCTAACCTCAGCGCGGAGGAATCCGTTACGGACGGAAAAACTCTGGGCAAGGCTTACCAGGGCCGGATCATATTTTTCCAAATAATTTTTGAAGACCTCGGGCTTTAAAAAATCAGGATTTTGTTTCAGGAGTTCGCCGCGAATCATAAGCAGCTCAGCCCCCCAGCGGATCGCGCGCTGTTTCAAAATCAAAGGCATATCGGTCTGCGCCACAGGTAGCTCAACCACATTTTGCCTCAGCCGGTCATCCAGTCCGCTGAGATCCATTCCGCCGACGGCAGTAAAAAACAAGGGTGATTCACCCGTGCCTGTTTCACGTTCCATAATTTCAGAAAGTTCTTTGGCTAGATCCCCGCCGGCTTTGATCACACTGAGATTGGCAAAGGGTAAATCTCTTTGGCGGACGCGGACAGCTGAGTTCCCGGCGAAGACAGCGTAGAACCGGTTCACCTTATCTGCCAAGGGACCAAGCGCTTCTCCCATTTCAGCGGGCGTCAGTCCCTCAGGGATATCAGAACCTAATGTATTCATTTGATTTTTAGGCATAATCTCACTCAGAAGCCGGCTTAAGGCCTGGTCCACGGAATGAATCCTGTTCATATTGGGAATTCGGTTGGCTGAAACAGACGTAAAGGCATCTTGTTTAAACCATCCAGGCCTCTTGCGCGCCAAAACAATTCTTTCCTGCAGCCTTTCAATTTTTTCTTCGGGAAGCGCAATCCCCTCTTTGGTAAATGCCTTTTGGAGAAAATCCAGGGGAATCTCAACCGGCTTGTTTAGAGTCTTTTTAAGTCTGCCGAGAATTCGGGCATTGACCCGGCCAAACGCGCGCTCTATTTTTGGATCGCGCCTGACCTCGGATCGATCGTATTCAATTTCAAAATCAGTTTCACCGGGGTTTAAAATGGATTCCAGCGCATCCCTGATGGTCCCTTCAATGGCTTTTGCAATTGGTTTTCCCTGCCGGAGTTCCTGATCAAAATTCATTAAGACCTGGACATCCTTTTTCTCGAACATTGTCCTGAAATTATCCGAAATATATTTTGCGGTAGCCTTGTCTATTTCGGTAGCGCCTTCCCGCTCCTCCAGCAAAGGCAGGATTAAGGATTGAGCCTCACTCAATTTTGTCTCTGCCAACCGCTCTTCTTCGTTCTTCCACAAGGCGCTTCCCACCACCTCGCCCGGGTGCATTTCCTTTACTAAATAACCGGAAACGAAAATCCAGGGTCTTCCGTGTGAAGCCGACCGCCTGCCAACCTGGTAGCTTTTGACAAAATAATTGTTAACGGAATGTTCCAGGGTTAATCCCTTGCGAAAACGCCGAGCCATTTCCTCGGTTTCCGTAAATTTCTCACTGAAAAATTGAAGATAATTTTCTACGGGGTAGGCGGGGTCGTTTGCAAATAAATCAAGGTTCCTGATCAACTCTTCCTTAAAAAAACTCCGCGGCTCTTTTTTCCCTTCATCATAAAATTCATCTGTTTTAAAAATCAGCTCCGTTTTCAAACTCGAAAGCAAACCGTGCCTTAAGTTACGGACAGCCTGGCTCCTTTCTTCCACAGCTTTCCGCGCGGCCATCACGTCATCCAAAGAGGCCGTTGTCGGCAGTTCGGGCTCTTCCTCGCCTGGCGCACTTCGCATTTCGGCACGGCTGACTTTTAGTTGAATCTTTCCGTTGGAAAGAACATAACCCGATTGGATTTTGATCTTCTCGATTTCCTCTTTAACAAAGCGTGCTGCTAGAAGCAGATTGGGAAGCTGGCCATCCTGACGCGGGCCGCCGTAATCCGGGCGGGAAGCTTTTTCGATAAAGCCGTCGATTAACTGGTCGAAATGAATCGCGGCTTCACTGGCACTTTTCCCATCTCTTCCATTTTTTAAAAATCCACGCCACTGCGCTTCATACCATTTTAAGACCGTGTCGGCTTTATTTACCACTTCCAGCATCCGCTGAATTTCTTCATCCGGAATTGCCTGTTCGCCGCGTTCCAATTCATAGATCGTAATTTGATCTTTCACCCAGCGGGCACTTTTATAAAGATCGGGCTCATTTTCACCGGGTTCTCGATAAATATTCGGATCCTTTTGCGAGGCAAGAAATCCATTAATCAATGCTTCCAGCTGTTGCGCCTCTTCTTGATTTTCATTTTCACGAGCGGCTTTATATTGGGCGAAAACTGCGGATGCATCATCTGCAGATTCTAGTTTAAACCTTATGTCATATTCGTTAACATCCGTCGTTTGACTCTTCAATATGAGGTATTTCACCAGAGTGGCTATATGAATAGGGTTAAAGGGCTTAGGAATATAACTGGCCTTTTGCAGGTTTTTCCACCCTTAAGGGGCAACCATTTTTTAAGCTTTCTAGGGAAATCAAGCCCTCCGAAAGGGGTGCTGAATTTCCCTTCGATCCCTGCGCAAAGGCGATTGAAACAAAATTACTTAACCTATTGTGATTAAAGAGGTTAATTTCATAAAAACCTGCAAAAGGCCAGAATATAAATAACATTATTAAACAAGCTGGGTAACTCTTGTGCTTTGGAATCGCTACTAAGAACCATCACCGGGATATTGGAATTGAGGGTTTTTCGAAGATCAAAGATAAGCTCATCCCCGCTTTTTCCTCCAGGCATATTCACATCCGTAAGAAGCAGCTTTATTGCTTTGCTTTTCAAAACCTCCAAAGCAGCTGTTCCGTGCGGGACAATTTCAAGGGTCCCTATTTTTTCATTTTGAAAAGCAAGTTTAAGCGGCTGTTGAACAAATGCCTGGTCTTCTGCAGAAAGAACATTTTCAATTCCAAAAGGTCCATTCAAAGTCAGTTTTTTATCGACAAGATCTTTTAACTCCTGAGTCAACTTGGGCCTGTCTTTAGGGTCAACTGGATGAATCGCCTCTTTTGAAAATCTTTCCGCCTCAGTGGTTGTCCGAACCTCAGATCGGGACCTTGAAGGCAATGCCAAACCACGCTCCAAAGCCATTGTTTCAACCTGCTTCACCGTTGCGGCTTTTCCAGATAACCCGTCTTTACCGTGCAATTTTTTCTGAAGATCATTCCATTTCTCAAGCGTGTCCGACATCTGTCCATCCGAACTCGACATCCGCTTCATTAAGTTTTCACTTTCTTTGAGAGGCCGCTCGTCCAAGGTAAACGTCGCGGAGAGCAATGATTCTACAGGTTCGATCTGATCAAACAGCCGATCTTCCGGTATCTCTTCCCCGGCCTTCCACGTTAAAAGATCAACCTTTCGAATAACTTCCTTATCCTCTTTCCCTTCAGTTCCTTTTGCGTAAAGCGGCCCCTGATGAATATCACTTCCCCTTTTCTTAAAAAGCCCCGGTCGTTGAAAATCGGCGCCCGTATCCTCTTTGCCGCCGGGGTAATATTTCACAGTCCGGAAAAAAGGTTTTGAAGCAGTCCCCGGTTTTCGCATGTTGTCAGTCCAGGCTTGAAGAAAATCCAAAACAGCTTCAATCGGTGCCGGTCCGTTTGCGACCTTTCGTGCACGCCTGTCGCTTAGGGCTAACGCAACCCCTTCGTGAAAAACGGCATCCATATGATCTTCCTTATCCGGAGGATATTGCTTATTCCAGGCGTTAAAACCGTCATATTCGCCGCCCAGGGGGAGCCAGTGGGTATCTTGCCCATCATCACTTTTTACAAGAACAGCACCGTAAAATTCATCCCCGATGCTTCGTTTTCCCAGAATCAATGTTTCCGAAATTGTTTCGGCGAGAGGGCCAAGCTCTGTTTGGGCCAAATGCCGTTTAAATTTTCCTAACGATCCGTTCCTTGCCGCCTGATAAACTTCGTCAAGGAAAGCTTCCTTATAGAGATAAGGAGTATAGCTGGGCTTCACCTCACCCGAACCCGAAGTTTGTACCGCGATCCCCGGCATGCGGATATCCCTGTCCGAGCGCACAATCATTTCATTGCGGGCAGATTGATACTTTGCATAAACTTGATAGAAATTTTTCAGATTTTCTTCACTTGCGGCTTTTTTAAGTTCGTTCCAGGCGATCCGCACATTTGCAAGGCTATAGGGAGACTCTTCAATTTCAAGCTGTTTCATCATGTGGCTAAGACGCGGGATTCTTCCGGAAGGATACTCCCCCGGAGGAACCAGCCGGTCCCGGCCGACAATAAACGATTTATAAAATTCTCCCACCAGTTCGAATTCATCCGCTGTTTTCAAATAGCCTCTCACTTCCTTGATGATTTCGGAATCAAAAAGCCACGGGTTGAAGCCGCTCAGCTTTTCCGTTAAATAATCCTTCAGTGATTTCGGCATTTTTTCAACCGCTTCAACACGGGCCACCGATTCCAAATCGGCCGCAAGGGTAACCTCCTGGGCATAATACGTTACCTCATCATAGGCGCGCTTTATTTTTCTCTCGGATTCCGCAATATCCGACTGAATCATTCTTGTCGCTCTTTCATCTTTCTCAACATCATTCTTAGATTGTTTGAGGGTTCCCTCAAAAGTTTTCAGTTTTTGGCGTTCCATTTTAAGCCCTAATCGCGCCTCTTTAAGCTTGGCCCTCAACCATTTTCGGTAGTCCCAAGCATATTCTTCTGCCACCATGAGAGGAATAAGATCACGATCTTTCCCCTGCCTTTTATAACGGGCCTTCCTCACATTTTCGTCCTCAACCGGTATGAGTGCCTTTGAAAGGGCTTTCTGGCTGGAATGATCTTCATCATGATCATCGCTGGGCAGCCGGATGATCGAATAGGCTGCAAAATGCTTCTTTCGCAAACCTTTCAAAAGCTTATGGCCTTTGATTTCCGGATATTTCTCAATTAATTTATCCAGCTGTTCATTCCATATTTCAGGATATTTTTCCCGAAAGGGCCCAATCGGCACATCCAGAATCACTAATTGCGGGCCGTCCGCATACGCGCTGGCTCCGGCAAAATAGGCGCCTTTACGAAAAGCCTCAAGCATGAAGTCCTTGAAGTCGTCGGCAAGGGTATCATCCTTAATCTGCTTATACGTTGCCGGAAAAAGTGAAATCCGGGCAAAATAAATTTGCCCGTAAGGCGAATCCAATTCCGGGGCATTGATCAGGCGGTCCATCACTTTTTCCAGCACCAGCTGGACGGCACGCCCTTTGTCCGTCAGGTGATGGCTAATATAAGGAATGATACGTGCCTGTTCTTGGTCAAGAAGCAAATCAATTTTTTCACTCTCAGCCAGGGCCTGTTTAAGGGTGCGGCTGTTTAGGAATTCATCCGTTTGAATAACGCTTTGGTAGACTTCCGTGGCAGTAGGGATTTTGGGGCTACTGCGCACTTCAGATCGAACAACCGGTACTCCAGCGGAAGGCGGGGCGCGTGTTTCGGACATTGAAACATATTGTTCCAGATTCACTTTGATCGCTTTCACCGGAATTTTACCCACCTCGATCTTTAGAATGTCCGGTTTTTCTTCCTGCGGGGAATCCTGCCAGAAAGCAGCTAACTCGAGAGCACCGGCAGTAGCAAGACGCTTTAGATTCGTCGCCTCGGCATTATCCGTCCGCACCTCCGCACGGTGGGCAATCGCATCTTCGATTCGCTTCCGTAGCTCAGGATCAAAGCCGCGTTCACTGATCCTTGCCTTTAATCCGTCAAGAATCTCGTCAAAGCGCCTTGAAAAAACCGACTGGTTAGGCCCCAACGCTCCGGAAAGTTCTCTTTGGCTCGGCAATACCTTGCGCGTTTCATCCTGCGAAAACAGTCCAACAATATGCTCCACCGTCTTATCAAGATCAAAAGCAACAGATTCTCGCCTCTCTTTCCTCTCAGGGATCGATTCAATCACATCCTTGATTCTCTTGCGAAGTTCGGAATCAAATCCTTGTTCATTAATCTTTATGGTTAACCCATTAAGAATTTCGTCAAAATGATTGGAAAAAGTCATTCGGCTTGGCGCTAACGCGTCGGATAGTTCTGCTTGCGTCGGCAATTCTTTACGCGTTTCATCCTGCGAAAACAGTCCAACAATATGCTCCACCGTCTTATCAAGATCAAAGGCAACTGATTCTTTCCTCTCAGGGATCGATTCTATTGAATCTTTAATCCGCTTGCGAAGCTCAGGATCAAAGCCGCGTTCACCGATCCTTGCCTTTAACCTCTCAAGAATTTCGTCAAAGTATCTTGAAAAACCCGATTGGTTTGGCCCCAACGCGTCGGAAAGTTCTGCCTGCGTCGGCAATCCTTTGCGGCTTTCATCTGACTCAAATAACCCCACCACATGCTCCACGGTCTTATCAAGATCAAAAGTAACTCGCTCTTTAGGCTCTTTCCTATCAGGAATTGATCCAATCGCATCTCTTATTCTCTTTCGAAGTGCAGAGTCAAAACCGCGTTCGCTGATCTTTTCATTTAACCCCTCAAGAATTTCATCAAAGTGATTTGAAAAAGTCACCGGATCTGACCCTAACGCATCGGAAAGTTCTCTCAAGATTGGCAATGCCTTACGCGTTTCATCTTTTTTAAATAACCCGACAATTTGTTCTACCGTCTTATCAAGATCAAAGGCAACAGACTTTCTTTTTTCTTTCCTTTCAGGAATCGATGCAATGGTTTCTTTAATTCGCTTGCGAAGCTCAGGATCAAACTCCCGGTCGCTGATCCTTCCCTTTAATCCGTCAAGAATCTCGTCAAAGTATCTTGAAAAAGTCACATGGCTTGGCCCCAACGCGTCGGATAGTTCTCTCAAGGTCGGCAATGACTTGCGCGTTTCATCCTTTTCAAATAATCCAACAATATGTTTCACCGTCTTATCAAGATCAAATCGAATGACCGGTTGTCTTACCTCCGCGCGCAATGAGTAAAGAGGGGGTCGACCGGTATTCTGCCAGGAAATTAAATCAGGAGAATCGAAACCGACTTTAGTAAGGGCAAGCGGAGCGCCGAGAGTGGCGGGTTTGACCTGGCCCGAGAACTGGCGCCAGAGATCGGGCAGCGTTTCTTTTTTGAATTGCGCCAGTTCATTTTCAACGGCTTTGAGGATTTCTTCTTTTGATTTTTCAACGCGGATCCCGGATCCGAATTTTTCGTTGTAAACTTTGAATAACAGGTCAAGGTACCGGAGGTATTCGCCGGCTTCGGTAATTCTGCCTTCGTTTGAAAGCTTCCGGATGATTTCATCCCGCCATAATTTTATATTTCTCCTGAAATCCGTTTCATTAAACTCACTTATCAGTTTCACGGAGGAATGTTTTATAAATGCGTCGTAAAACGTGGTTTTAAATTGCGGCTCGTAGGAAAGTTTTCCCTGCATCACCTCAGCGTACGTTTCCTGACCTTCAAGGGATTGAATGGCGGGCGTAATCACCGCATACGAATAGCCTGCCTTTTTTAAATTAGTTTCAAATCCGTGGCTATGGAAACCGCCCGCCACGACAATGGCTGCGTCGGCTTTTTGAGTTTCGAGAAGTTTTTTCAGGTTGGTATGAAACGCTTCATCGCGTGTTACAGCCAATCGGTAAAATTCAACCGCATCTTGCAAAAAATAGGGGACGGTTCTATTTTCTTTGTTACTTTCCAAAATAGAACCGTCCCCTATTTCCCAATAAGCCCCGGGTATTTTTTCGTATTGTTCTAGTTGTTCTCTTGTCAATTCCAAGTTGGCCAAATCTTCCAATAACGTGAGCCGCCGGTATTTATCTGCGATTTCTCGCTCTTGGGGTGTCGCAATCAATGTGTCTTCAATTTCACGAGTAAAACTTTGCAATTCATCAAATAACTTTGTCCCTTTGATTGTCCCAAGCGTTTCGCTGTGCCCCAGCACCTTTAACAGCGTGGGCGTTAGCCGAGCCTTGACGCCAAACGATTCGCCCGTTTCAACCAGGTATTTCAGGAACTGTCCCGTTTCCATTTGCCCGGTCACAAACAACTGGTAACTCCTGTGAAACGTCATCTCCTGCTTGATGTTCATTCGTTTCACGTAGTTTGCCTTAAAACGATCCGCCATTTGGCGGACATAACTTTCAATATTCTGATTCTTTCTTTCTCCTTCTTTCTCAAACTCAAAGGACCGATAAAGCTTCTCGAGATCAGAATATTTCGAGAAAATAGAACCGTCCCCTTTTTTGATTTGAACGAGATAACTCAAAAGCTCAAGCAGATGAGCATTCTCTTTCTCAAAACTCCGAAGCTGATTATAAAATTCATTCAATGTTGCTGAATAAACTTTTTCTCTTTTTACATCGAGCGTCTTCCGGATACCGGTCAGGACTTTTAAAACAGCTTCCTTTTTCTCAACGGCCTTCAAATGCGCAAGGTAATGTTTCTGATAGAGATCCCAGTCTTCGATTCCGTGATAGGTTCCCTCCAAAGGATTCAACCCTGCAGCCATTTCGGCGCCGGTCAATTCTCCGCGTTTGAGATAATCCGTCAGGACCTTTTGTTTGATAAATGAATCAGGAAAGGTTCGAAATAGCGTAGGATCAATTCCCCCCGCCGCGCCTTCAAGCGCAATCACGCGGATTCCATAAGTCTGCTGGAAATGCCGGATTATTTCTTGAATATGATTTTGCGCATCCACCACGGCGTGCGCATCCTGGATAAAAATGATGAGAGGACTGTCTTTGCCGGATTGATGCTGAACTTGAATGCTGCCTAGATTTTCAGGAATCCGGATTATTTCACGGTCTGCATTTATTTCAGGCGAGGTTGGCGGTAACACCGTCAAAGAAGCGGCCGGTTGGGCAAATCCCGTACCCGTTGCCAGATAGGAAAAGACTGTTAGTACTGCTGTAAATTTAATTATTTTTTTCATCCGTATCATTTTTGAATTAAAGAGAGCTTTGTAGATAAAGCACTTTGCGTGCCAATCTATTTAACACCACGAAACCAGGCCATTAAAATGTTTTTAAAAGTATAGTAAATTAGATGAAGTATAGCCGCTGAAATGGGATAAGCAAATTCAGAGAAAGGGATAAAGGGAGAGTGCGTGCTTTTGAATGGCTTTGCTAGATTTTACTATACTCAACAAGGCTACAAATTGTGATTTTTGTCATTCCGGTCGACCGAAGGGAGAGCCGGAATCCAGAACAATGGATTCCCGCTAAAAGATTGCGGGAATGACCCGCCTTGCAAAATCACAATTTATACGCTCGCGGAGTCTATATTCAAATACGTCCGGTGAGGGCGTTGATTTCCTTGATTTTCCCATTAATAGGATGCTTGAGCATCTTTTCAAGCGAAACGGGGACCACAAGCGTCCAGTTCTGCTCCCCCATTGTCCCGGGGAAATTGATACGAAAATTCCAGGGGTCGTATTGAAAGCGGGAATCCAGGGAAAGCCAATCCGGCAAAAGCTGGATACTGAAGATCGAAGCAGACTCGTGAACTTTTTCCAACACCTTGCGGATTTGTTTCGGTGAGAGCGCCTCCGCGGCAAGACCATTCGGAGCCGCTCCCTCGTAGAGATAATTTAAGAACTTCTCTTTTTCTTCATAGGAACCTTTATACAAATCCACAAGGTCCCAGACTTCATGTTCCTGGCGGCCCAGGATCGTCAGCAATACAGGGGCACTATGAATTTCTTTTTTCCAGCGCATTCGGCCGTGATGCGAGTTCGCAAGATCAAACAGTTCCGTTTTTAGCATTTCATATGGGATCCCCTTACTCTCGGCAAGCCGCTTGAACAGCGCGCCGTCCACGGTTCCCGCTTCAAACTCCCACCAGCCGCGCAGCGAACTCATGTCATGAGAAGAGATGACCGCAACTGAATTTTTGCGATAGTCTTTCGGATTTTTGAAAACCGCCCCTTCTTTCCAGTTCTTGTTCCAGCGCTGGACATCCAGCCCGAGAATCCCGAATTCCTCCAAAACCCTGTAGGAACAATCCGGTACCACACCAAGGTCCTCGGCACAGGGAATCATTTCCGTACTCTGAATCATGAGCGACAGGAGCCGTCGCCCCTGCTCTTCCCAGAGATTTTTGTCCGCAGGATCAAAGACACCGTTTAATCCCCCGGTTTCCTCGGGCTCAGCAAGACCAATCGTCCACACCCGGAAAATGCCGACCACGTGGTCAATGCGGAAAAGATCATAAAAATTTTGGGCGTATTTCAGTTTTTCCTTAACATAGTCATAATCGCGCTCTGCAATCTTTGGCCAGTTGTAAGGCGGCATCCCCCACCGCTGCCCATTCGCAAAATACATATCCGGCGGCGCGCCGGAAGATAAATCCAGCTTAAAGTAATCCTGATGGGCCCAAACCTCGGCGCTGTCGCGCGAAACAAGAAACGGAAGATCTCCCATAAGCAGGACGCCGTTGGAAGCGCAATATTCTTTGACCTCCGCGAACTGCTCAAAAAGCTGCCATTGAAGCCACTCGTAAAACTTAAGGCGTTGGGCGTGCTCCTTGCGGATTTTATTGATCGCCGCCGGCTCCCTGTGTTTGTATTTCTCTTCCCAATTTTCCCATCCCGCTTCGTGGTGAATCTCTTTAATCACTTTAAAGAGCACGAAATCTTCAAGCCAGAATTGATTTTCTTTAAGGAAAGCGCTAAAGGCCGCCGAGCGAATGGATTTTTTAGCTTGAAAGATTTTCCACAAAAGATCCAGCTTTGCACGCTTGATGCCGTAGTCCACCCGCGAACGCCCGGCCGGAAATTGCTTGCGTAAGGTTTCAATCTCCTTTTTATAAGCCGCTGCGGAAACCCCGGCAAGAGATTCAAGCGATAAATACATAGGCTCAAGGGCAAAGGTGCTCTGGGCATCGTAGGGAGTAAAATTAAAGCCCACGTCATTCATCGGTAAGAGCTGGATCACGCTCATACCACAGGCCTTGCACCAGTCGCTAAGAAGTTTTAGGTCGGGAAGCTCGCCCACACCGACACTGGATGAGGAGTAAATAGAAAAAAGAGGAGCGGCAACGCCGGCACGCCGCTGGGTTCCGATCCGCTCCCACTGACGGCCTGAAAGCGAGGTTAAAAAAGACGCGTCCATTTCATCCTCCGTGATTGTCTTCAACGAAATCCCCCTAAACTTTTTTGAACGCCGCGGTGTTGATTTGAAGCACGGCGGCAAGCTCAAACACTTTATCGACCGCGCCTTCGGGAAGCCCCGCAAACACTTCATGACCGTCCCGCCACCGGCGCAGCAGATTAAAAACAAAATCCTGCGCTTTTCTCTCGTGAAGCTCGACTTCCAGTTTCCGGGCAAGCTTCACAATATTAAGGCACTCCACGATCTCCCCTTCCCGGATGTGACCCAGCAGGCTTTTGGTACGGTCGGTCAATTCGCTGCTGAGAAAGCTGAGGATCTCACTCTTTCGAAGCTCCACCGAAAAGGATTTCGCGATTTCAATAATCTTGCCGACATTCGCCGTTTTTCTTAAATCAAAATGGTTTTCGGCGAGCTGGCGCACCGCGGTTTGCAAACGCCGGGTCAGGGTGTGCTCCGCCGCAAACCGGATTTCAGCGGGGATAGGCAGGTTGATCGAGCGGTAGACTTCATTCATTTTGCGATTGTCTTCATAGAGATTTTCGTAGACGTCCCCGATTTTTTTAATGGCATCCCGGGTCAGGCGCGAAATGATTTTGACTCTTTCTTCATGAAAAAGATCCTTCAGGGAATAATACTTTTCACCGAAATGGGTATCGATTTTCCGGATCAGCTCCACCAGATGCACCGAATAGAGGTCGTCAAAGAATTCCCGTTCAATCAATTCAAATTCAGCCGCGTTCGTAAAAGGTTTGACGGAGCATCTAAAGTCATAGGTCCCGAACTGCGCGGCGATAAAGACAAAATCGTTTTCTTCAAGCGTGACATTGGAGCGGATCTTCACGCGGCCGAAATTAAGCGTGAGGTCTCCAAAAGATTCTTTGCGCTGATGTACCACATGAAGCTGAAAGCAATGGATTTTGAAAAGCTCAGGGTAATCCTCAAACAGGGAATCAATCGCAAAGCGGCTTAAGATTTCAGGGAATGAAGTGAAGCCGGGTTTCACCAGTTTTTCATAAACGCCCCGGCCGTCTTTAAAGATCGCCATATTGCTTTTGGCATAAGCGAGGCGGCGCATAAATTCTTTTTCAAGGTCATAGTGAAGCGCGGAATTGACAGACGCCCCAACCTCCTGCGCAAGCTGGATCCCACGTGCCGCATACTGAAGGATTTGGACAGTTTCGATGCCTGAAATTTCCGTAAAAAACCAGCCGCAGCTTGTGTACATCAACATGGCATTTCTTTGAATTTCAAGCAGCTTAAGGCACACGGTGATTTCTTCCCGGGTCAAAAGGCGCTTGGCATGCCGGTTAAAAAACTCCGTCACATTTTCCGGCGAGCGGTCCAGGATCACGCGGATATAATCGTTGCGGGCTTCCCAAACATGCTTGAAAAAATCTCCGCCCAAAGTCACAAACTGGATAAAAAGCTCATCCCGCAGCCAATCCAGGGCATCCCTTAAAGGGCGCCGCCAATGCTGGGTCCACTCAGCCGGCCCATCGCCGCGGCAGCCGCAGTGGTCTTTCCACCTCCGGACACCGTGCGCACAGCTCCAGGACGTGCCCTCTCCATTTTCTCCTTCTTTAATTTTCACTTCGTGGTGGGCTGGATTTAGGTCAAGGAATTCCGCGTAATTCACAACCCGGAAGCCACGCTTGGGCGCTTCCATATGAAGGGTGTACGCCAGCGTGCGGTCGGCAAAAGGCTTATGATGCCCGTACGTTTCACCATCCACCGCCACCTGAATCAACGCCTGGTTGTGATGATTTTCTTGATTGGCCATCTCAATGGCATCCATAAAACGGTTCGCATCAAAGGCCAGATCGCCAAACCCTATGGAACGCGAAATGGGCCCGTCATAAAAGAAAATGTCGATAAACTTTTCGCGGTCATTCTTGAGGAAGCAACGGTACGGCATTTTGGGGTCAATTTGCCCGGAGGAAACGTCCACCCAGTCGCCTCCCGCAAGAGGCCGAACGCATTCGGCCTGGTAAGGAGAGAGGATAAGATAACGGACCCCTTCTTCAATCAGCACTTCCAGGGTCTCTTCATTACAGGCGGTTTCGGCAAGCCAGACGGATTCGGGATCGCGGCTGAACCGGGACTTGAAATCCTGGATCCCCCATTTTACCTGGGTGACTTTATCCCGCCGGTTGGCAAGCGGCATAATGATATGGTTATAGACCTGGGCAATGCCGTTGCCGTGGCCGTGGTGCCTGGCAATGCTATTCTTGTCCGCGTCGACAATCGCCTGGTGGGTCTCAGGGTGTTTTTCTTTAAACCAGGATAAAAGCGACGGGCCAAAGTTAAAGTTGATGGTTTCAAAATTATTTACAATATCAAGGATGTGCCCCTTGTCATCAAGCACGCGGGCAAGGGTATTGGGCAGGTAACATTCATAATGAATGCGTTCGTTCCAGTCATGAAAAGGGCTCGCGCTTTCCTGGAGTTCGATATCCTCAATCCAGGGATTTTCACGCGGGGGCTGATAAAAGTGCCCGTGAATGCATAAATAAAAATTTTTGCTCATCGGGAAAGCTTACTATCCTTTTTCAGCTTGAAAATATTCACACCCAGGGGTGGAAGATGCACGGAAATCGAATAAGGCCGCTCATGCCAGGGTTTGTTTTCGGCATGAACTCCCCCAAAATTGCCGATCCCGCTTCCGCCGTAATGCCGGGAGTCGCTATTGAAAATCTCCTCATAAAACCCCGGCTGGGGCGTACCAAATCGGTAATTGTACCTTGGAACAGGTGTCATATTGCAAGTGAAAAGTAAAAATTCTTGTTTGTTTTCAGACCAGCGTAAAAAACCCGCAATACTTGACATGGCATCAGAAAAATCCACCCATTCAAATCCGCGCGAATCAAAATCAAGCTCCCAAAGAGCGCGGTGGTTTCGGTAGACGGCATTCAAATCTTTCACCAGGCTTTGGATCTCGCGGTGCGGCTTATAATCCAAAAGATGCCAGTCCAGTGACGCTTGCGAATTCCATTCACTTACTTGAGCAAAATCATCTCCCATAAAAAGAAGTTTCTTCCCGGGATACCCAAACATCAGCCCGAAAAGAAGTCGTAAGTTTGCAAATTTCTGCCAGTCATCGCCCGGCATTTTCTCAAGCAGGGATTTTTTTCCGTGCACGACTTCGTCATGGGAAAGCGGCAGCATAAAGTTTTCATGAAAGGCGTACAAAAGACAAAAGGTCAGCGTGCCCTGGTGATACTTGCGGTAAATAGGCTCTTTCGAAGCATACTCCAAAACATCATGCATCCATCCCATATTCCATTTCATGCTGAAACCCAATCCTCCAAGATAAGTGGGGCGCGACACGCCGGGCCAGGCCGTGGATTCTTCGGCAATAGTGAGGACTCCTTTGTGATAGGCGTGAACCACTTCATTGAACTGCTTGAGAAATTGAATGGCCTCGATATTTTCTCGTCCGCCGTAGACATTGGGCTGCCACTGATCCTGATACCGGGCATAATCCAGATAAAGCATCGAAGCGACCGCATCCACGCGCAGGCCGTCCACATGATATTTTTCAATCCAGAAAAGAGCGTTTGAAATAAGGAAATTCTTAACTTCGTTCCTTCCGTAATCAAAGATCAGGGTGCCCCACTCTTTGTGCTCCCCTTTTTTCCAGTCCTCATAAGCATAGATTTGTCTTCCGTCAAAATTATTAAGGCCGTGTCCATCCTTGGGAAAATGCGACGGCACCCAGTCCAAAATCACGCCGATCCCGTGCTGGTGGCAGTAATCCACAAAAAACATGAAATCCTCAGGCGTTCCAAAACGGCTTGTGGGCGCATAATAATTGATCACTTGATAGCCCCAGGATTGATCGAGCGGATGCTCCATTACAGGCAGCAATTCAATGTGGGTATACCCCATCTCCTTGACATAGTCGACCAGCTCGCGGGCCAGTTCGCGGTAATTTAAAAATCCTCCCTGCGTTTTGGTGTCTTTTTTCCACGAGCCCAAATGGACCTCGTAAACAGAGATCGGCGCTTCTAAAGGATTTTTTTCTTTTCGCGATTCAAGCCACTCGGCATCCTTCCACTCATAGCGGTCAAGCGTTGCCACCACCGAAGCCGTGCGCGGCCTAAGCTCGGCCTGGAAAGCATAAGGGTCGGATTTCATATGGACGTGATCGTCCTCCCCCCGGATCGCATATTTATAAAGCTCCCCTTCGCGAAGCCCGGGGATAAAAAGGCCCCAGACACCGCCTTCATTAATCCGGGTCATAGGATGCGCCCCCTGGCGCCATTGGTTGAAATTACCAATTATACTGACGCATTTTGCATTCGGCGCCCAGACTGAAAAGTGAACACCGGAGACGCCGCAAAAGGAGGTGACCTTGGAACCAAATTTTTCATAAGTTTTGTAATGCGTGCCTTCGCTGATGAGGTAAAGGTCATAATCCGTGATTTCAACGCCAAAAGCGTAAGGGTCTTCGGACTCAGAAACATATCCCGCCGAATCCTTAAAGCCAATAAGGTAAGGAAAAGGTTCCTCGGTTTTTTCAAATACAGCACGGTAGACACCTGCGGGGTGAATTTTTTCCATTCGTTTTTTGCGCGTGTTTTTCCCGGGTTTCCGGACCCAGGCCTCGGCAGCAAGCGGCAAGAACGCGTGAATCACAAGAGCCTTTTGTTTCGGGACAAGGTGCGGGCCCAGGAAATCAAACGGTTTATCTTCGCCAAAATGAATGATGCGGGAAAGGTGGTCGGTCGGAAATGTTCTTTCCAGCAGGGCGGTTAAACGGGATGGACGGGGGCGAGACTTTGTAGGCATCAATTACGCAGATTCGTTCCGGAACCGGTCAAACAATTTCCGGATATCACCGTCGGATTGTTTAAGGATCTGGCTGCAGATAAAAATAAGCACCGAAAATTGCCAGCAGTCTTCCGGCCCCACCAAAAGCCCCGTGGAGACATCTTCTTTCTTCTGTAATTCATGCAGATAATGTTCGATTGTGCCCCGCATCTTCCCTTCACGGATATCCAGGGAATCTGTCTTGTTATTATATCGCATCGAAGGGAATTTAATGCCGCGGACAACAAAAAAAGTGGACAAAAAGTCATGCTCGCTGGGAAACTCCTTTTCAAACTCAAAGCCCTCAAACTGCGGCAGGTTCTGCGGCAAAATGATCGCGGGCTTTTCAACCACAATCTCGCCCTTCCGCACCACGGTATCGCCGGCATTGACAAACGACTCCGCCAGAAAGATATAAGGCAAATGCGTGGCCTCAAACGTCTGAAGCGGCTGTACGCGCGGCCTGACGATTTCCGTACCCTTTAACGCCTTTTCCCAGTGATCTTGAATGTCCATTTTTACATCCCTCTACTATCTATTATACGGCGTATTCCTTAATCCATTTTAGGTTTTTACCGGAACCTTATACTCATAAATCGTTTGCGTGGGATAAGCAAATTCAATCCCCTCTTTTTCAAAGGCATCTTTAATGGCTAAATTGATCCTCTGCTGGACATTCATATACTTTTCATAGTCACTACCAGACACAAAATAAACCACTTCGAAATCAAGCGTCGAGCTGCCAAAGTTTTTGAAATGGGCTCTTTCAAAAGCGGTACCTTCTATCCCCTGAATGATTTCCCGGACCATTCCTGGAATTTTTTTGAGCTGTTCATTGGATGTCTGATAAGCCACCCCAAGCTGGAACCGGGACCGGCGCCTGTCCATTCTCTTGTAGTTTCGGATCCGGCTTGAGGTCAAGTCGGTATTGGAAAAAACAATCTGCTCTCCGCTTTCGGAACGGATCCGCGTTGTCTTGATCCCGATGTGCTCAATGGTTCCCGCGTATTCGCCCACCACAATCGAATCACCCTCTTGAAAAGGCTTGTCAAAAAAAATCACAAAATAATTAAACAGGTCACCCAGAATCGTTTGCGCGGCCAACGCCACGGCGATACCGCCGATCCCAAGCCCCGCAATAACCGCAGACACATTAAATCCGAGATTATCCAGGATAAAAACAATCCCGAGTCCCCACACAACAACGCGCACAAGCGTCAAAATGCTTGCCGAAGCAACCGTTCCCCCTTGAGCCGTTACCTTCTTAAACCACGTCTTTTCCAAAAGAAGAATCGCCAGCGTCAACGCGAGACGGGTAACCTGAATCGTCGCCACCACAATGCAAAAGCCGTGCACCAGATTTTCGACCACCGGATGAAGCGCAAGCTGAACCGCGGCAAAATAAAAAGCACTTACATATAAAAGCGGCACCACTGTTTTTTGCAGGATCTCGAAAAAGAAAGGATCAACCTTAACGGCGCGCTTTTCGCAAAAAGACTGCAAGCGGTGGATCACAACTTTTTCGAGAACGCGCAGAACCACCAAAGCGCCCACAAAAAGCAAAAGCGCGGCCAGATACGCTTGAATGGTATTTCCCAGAATGGTCAATCGTAAGAACTCTACATTTTGCATAGGGCGACTATCTTACCCAAAATTCGCAAATTCAAATAGATATTTTTGTCGCATTCTAAAAAAGCGCAAAAGAGCCTTCTCTATAAAGCAACTGGGGTTACCCAATCACCGGGACTTTTTTAAAGTGTTCATGAAAGTCTTTTTTAACACTCAAGCATGATATAGCAACCCATAGTATTCTCCGGGAGGGCCTTGCTGAAAGCCCTATCAAACGGTAGTTTTTAAGTGGCGTAATATATATGTAGGCTCATTTTAGGGAGAAGTGTATAGGCACCTTAATTTAAAAAGGAAGTCAATTACGAATGCGTGAAAAAAAACGAAGTGTTCAACGACTGCGTGGAAGCATAACTCCAGCCGCAAAAAAAGCCGGACTCTTATTTCTATTCCTGCTTCTTTTCTTTGCCGCAGACGCCAAAGCCGGTGTTGTGAAAGTCACATTTGATCCATCCGATGATGCGCTCGCTGGCAGTCGTTATGACATTCGCGGAATGGCAGTATTAACAGAGGGAAATAAAACCTATATTCTTATTGCAAGCAACATGCCAGATCCCCTCAACGGTAATCCAGGTCACGAGTCACTGAATTCTCCGCACAAGTTTATAGCTCGTGGCGATATACTCATAAATCTTAATTGCGCGAACGAAACATTATTTGATAGCTCTAAAAATAACCATCTTTACGGTATCCGGTTTGATCCTGAAAATGAGTCCGGCGTGCAAGGGCTTGGTGTTTACAAAGACGTAATGGCAAAAAGCGTTGCCTTAAACAATTACGGTCCGAAGGACTTGGCTCAATATTTAAACCTCGCTCCTTCAGCCAAGGAGGGCGACTTCTCAAAAAAGGAAATGATCACCCTGCGGGGTCTTCAAAACAAACCTCTTAATATGATTGATAAGGGAATGAAAATTGGGGACGTTAAAGTTCTTTCAGCTGCTCAACTTCCTAACTTCGAAGGTTTCAATCTAGACTCATTTAAAGGGAAGCATAATGTTTTTGGCGTTGAATTTAATACCAGCTTATTAAATCTTGAATCCACATCATGGTGTGCTCACTATGCAATGGAATGCTTTAACGACTCGATCGGGCAAGAGCATATTATACCGGAGATCCCGCAAAACTTTGCCCTTGTTTCCTTATTTATGGTGCTTATGACCGGCACAATTCTTTTCTTAAGGCAGCGGTTGCAATATCGAGGTTTAGATGGCAATCTTAATTCAGAAGCAATGAAGGCTTAAAACCAAAGAGGAGAAGACAAATGAAAAAACTAGTTTTGCTAGGTACGATATTGATGCTAACGGGTGTTCAAACGGCATGGGCTGAAGTGGCTATCCCTGAAGTCCCAACCAGCTTTGTTCCTTTTGTGATTGGGGCGGGGGCAGGGTTGGTAATCTGGATCCGGACGCTGATTAAAAAATAACTTCTCTTCTTACGGTGTCAGACACCGTGTCTGACACTGAAAAGTCACAAGTTTCAGAGGGCTGCATGCTACAGGGTGATGCCCCTTGGAGATGCCGTTTGCGGCTTGAAGCCTGCAGCCTGTAGCAGGTTTGTCAACTAATCCGCACCTTAATTTTTTTGGGTTCGCCCGCTGTTGGCAGCAGTTTGGGAATCTTCACCGTCAAAATCCCGTTAACATACTCCGCTATGACTTGATCCGCTTTCACCGGCTCGGGCAAAGTGACGGAACGCTGGAATGTGCCAAAATTGCGTTCTTTGCGTTGCATGCCATCCTTGGTGGTTTCCTCGACTTCCTTTTTCCTGTCTCCGGAAATCGTCACGACCTGGTCGCTGAACTCAATCTGAATATCTTCTTTTTTCATTCCCGGCAAATCCATCCTGATCGTATACTGGGCGGGCGTCTCACTTAAATCCAGATCCGGATGAAAAACGAGCTGCCCCTTAGTCGCGTACGAATCGGGCCAGTTCCTTTGAAGCCACTGGTTCATCCGCTGAACCATCTTGTTCATTTCATCAACGGTATTGCCAAAGGTATCACCGGAACCGGGCGGCAAGCCCACCGTGGATTCATCTTGAACCGGTAAGGGCGCCTGTATCGCCTGCGAGGTTGTCCGGACCGTCACACTTGAACTTTCTTCCTTTGCAAATGCCGAAGACGATAAACACATCCCTAACATGGTAAATAGAATCTTCCTATTCATTTTGCTTCCTCCATTTTGCTGATTGTCATATTGTGCAGATTTAGTGCCATTTCAAGCTGCTTACTTAAATTGATGTAATTTGCCTGATTTTATTCATTAATTTGGGCTCTACACATTTCCCCTCTCCCCTCTAGGGAGAGGGCTAGGGTGAGGAATAAATCGTAGTCTTTACCCCCTCAACCCAACCTTCTCCCCCAAGGGGTAGAAGGGGGAACTCAAAAATGCAGAACTCAAGTCATTAACCTATGTTTCGGCCAATGTTTTAAATTTTGAACTGCGATTAAACTGCGCCATATTGGCACCCACACAAAAGAGGACAGGCAGTGGAATATTGTCTGTCCCCTTTTGTGTAGCTTATCCAGATTGACTCATCCCGTGCCGTTAATTCTATACAGTTATGCTTAAACTCCTGAAAGCATTTAACCAAAATCCGACGCTGCGCTATCTGACCCCCTTCGCAGTATTCTCGCTTCTTTCTCTGATGCAGGATTGGGGAAATCCTCAATCCATTTTTTGGATTTATGCGGTCAAAACCTTAATTACAGGGGCTGTCATTCTCTATTGTTTTCAAGGGCACTGGGGCGAAATTGGAGGGAAATTCGATTGGCGGGCCGTGGGGCTGGGCATTCTGGTCTTTGTCATTTGGGTAGCGCCTGAAATTCTATTTCCCGAAGAACGAGCGATTACTTATAACCCCAATGTCTTCAAATCGCCCTTCGTAAAAGCATCGGCTATTTCATTCCGGATGTTCGGCGCTTGTGTGATTGTACCGTTTGTGGAGGAAATTCTCTGGCGTGGATTTCTAATGAGATATCTGATCCGGCAGGATTTTACTTCCGTTTCCCTCGGGACTTACACCCATTTATCGTTCTGGATAACGGCAATCAGCTTTGGACTCATGCATGCTTCCTGGGAGTGGGGAGTTGCGATTGTAACAGGAATTCTTTATGGGGCTTATTTAGTGAAGACACACAATTTACGCGGCGTGATCCTAGCCCACGCCGCCACGAATCTCTGCCTTGGGCTTTTTGTCCTGGCTACCGACCAGTGGAAATTCTGGTAACGGCGAAAAGGATTAAGAGTAGGAGATTTTGTCGGAGAGTTCGTTGGTATCGGAAGCGGTGTGAGGAAAATAGGTTTTGAGTTCACGGCCGATTTTTGAAACGGCCTCGGTCATGCCTTCTTCGAATTGGTCCTGGTGGAAATAGCCTTCCATTAATTGCGCGGTTTCCTGCCAGAATCCCGCCGGAACTTTCTCGTGAATGTTTGTATCGCCTAAAATGACAAATGCCCGGTCTTGAGTTGCAAAGAAAATCAGGACTCCGTTCCGGGCTTGAGTTTTTGTCATGCCAATCTTTTCGAAAATTTCCTTAGCCTGCGCCTCTATATCGTCTCTGGTTCTTCGCACCACATGGACACGAATCTCACCGGAAGTTTGCTTTTCGGCTTCGCGAATAGCCTGAATCATTCGCGCCTTTTCTTTCCGCGAGAAGAAAAAAATAGGGTCCAGACTCCGGACAATATGGATTTTTGATTTTACCATCTTCCGCTTGCGCCTCCGCCGCCAAAGCTGCCGCCGCCTCCGGAAAACCCGCCCCCCCCTCCTGATCCGCGGCCTGAGAAACCGCCAAACCCGGTGCGGTTCCCGTAATAACCGCCGCGCGCAGAAAGCGTCGAGTTAAAAAGGGCTGAAAAAACCGTTTTGATCACAAGCAGAAGCAGGCTGAAAAGAAACCACCATTCCCAGAAGCTGTAACGGGAAGCATAAGATCCGTGCCCTGAAATGTAAAACCCGAAACGGAATAAGTCCATCGCGGCCAGAGCAAGAAAAAAAACTAGGATAACTTTTAAGAAAAGGCCTGCCTCCTGATTTCCGCCGGAATCATTCGCTTTAAATTCCTCTTGGGTGGCCTCGATAATGGCATCAACCCCGGCAAGGATCCCCCGCTCAAAATCGCTCTCGCTAAAATACGGGGCAACGACACTGCTTAAAATTTGTCCGGCCTTGGCATCCGGAAGAGCCCCTTCAAGGCCGTAGCCCACTTCGAGACGCATTTTTCGGTCATTTGCGAAAATAAGAAAAATAACTCCATTGTCGCGCCCTTTTTGCCCGGCTTTCCATTTCTCAGCAAGGCGGATAGAGAAATCTTCAATCGATTCTCCTTCCAGGCTTGGGAAAATCGCCACCACAATTTGGTTTGTGGTTTTTACTTCGTAGGCCCGCAAAATGGCCTCAAGCCTGTCTTTGGTTTCCAGCCTCAAAAGACCGGCACGGTCTGTGACATAACCTTCAGGGCGCGGAGGGATTTCGAGCGCAAAAACAAACTGCGGGAAAAAGAAGCATAAAAATAAAATGGAATGAAAAAAGAAATTTCTCGAACCTTTAAGGCGCGAATCGCGAGGACTAGGCCTGAGCGCCTGAGTGTCGTAAGATTTCGAGAAATTTAGCAAACGCATTTAATAAGAAGAATCAAAACTTAACCTGCGGGGGTTTAGCCGCGGCTTCTTCCGCCTGGAAATAGGCTTTCTCTTTAAATCCTGCTATATTGGCCACAAACACATTCGGGAATGTGCGCCGAAGAGTATTAAAGCTTTGGGCTGCTTCATTATAACGCATTCTCTCCACGCTAATCCGGTTCTCCGTTCCCTCAAGCTGCGTCTGGAGAGCCAAAAAGTTCTGATTCGCCTTTAAATCCGGATACCGCTCAATAACCACTAATAAACGGCTCAAGACCGAGGATAACCCTCCCTGCGCTTGTTGAAACTGCGCAAAACGGTCTGGGTCATTGATGACATCCGGAGAAATCATCATCTGCGAAGCCTTGGCCCGCGCCTCAATTACTTTTTGCAATGTATCCTTTTCATGGGCGGCATAGCCTTTCACCGTTTCCACAAGGTTAGGGATCAGGTCAAGCCGCCTTTGGTACACATTTTGGACCTGCGCCCAGGCACTTCTCACTGCTTCTTCAGAACCCACCAAACGGTTATAAATCCCGCCGAAAAACATAACCCATATCACAATGATCCCTGCGATAATGATCAAGCCCGTCCATAAACCCTTTTTCATTGTAAGTTCTCCTTTTTATCTACCCCTTACTTTTTTAATGGCCGCAGGAAGCCACTCCAGAATATCACCCGCCGTCAAACTTGCCTCACCGGTTTTTTTACACGCCAAATCCCCAGCAAGACCGTGCAGATACACGCCAAAACGCGCTGAATCCCACAAAGAAAAACGCTGACCCGTCAAAGCAGCAATAATCCCCGTTAACACGTCGCCCGAGCCAGCTGTCGCCATCCCGGGATTTCCGGTTGGATTAACATAAATCTCCCCTTCCGGTGAAGCCACAACGGTATGAAACCCTTTCAGCACAACGAATATGCCGAACTTTTGAGCAACCTCTTTTGCCCTCTTTTTGCGGGCAGTGTTTTTAGAGGCCAACCCCCCTCCAAAGAGCCGCACAAATTCCCCGGGATGAGGAGTCAAAATAGCGCGATACCTCGAATGCCGCAGAACCGGGAGCTCTCCTTTTAAAGCATTCAAGCCATCGGCGTCAATCACAAGCGGCTGGACGGATTCCTGAATCACTTTGCGAATAAGCCTTTGCGTTTCACGATTTCCGGATACCCCCGGGCCAAGCGCCAGCACATCCTGACTCTTCGAGAACGCAAGGATTGGCTTTAAAGAGCGAAAAGCAAAGGTCCCCTGAGCGGTCGACGGAAAAGGGGCCACCATGACTTCCGCCTCTCTTTTTGCGACGAGCGGATAAATTTTTTCAGGAACCCCCACGGTCACAAGACCGGCACCGGCTTTAAGCGCCCCCATTCCTGCAAGGTGAGCCGCGCCCGTTAATCCTTGGCACCCGGCCAGGATAAAAATCCGGCCGTAGTCCCCTTTGTGGGATGATAATTTTCGAGGTCTCCACTTCCTATGAATTTCTTGGGCAATTGACATAAGTTTAGTTTATTCCCACCCTCACCCCGCCCCTGGCGAGGCTCGCCTTCGGCGGCCTGTCCCTCTCCCCGTAAGGGAGAGGGTTACAAAATAGGGGACGGTTCTATTTTTTTTGCAGGGAACAGGAAAATAGAACCGTCCCCTATTTTGTTAATGCTTTCATCTCTCTGACAGCCTGTTTCATACCGACAAACAGCGCGCGGCTGACAACCGAATGACCGATATTCAGTTCTTCAATTTGAGAAATCCGGGCAATGGGCTTCACATTTTGATAATCAAGGCCGTGTCCGGCGTGAACTTTTAAGCCGTACCGCAACGCTTCATTTGCGGCTTTACGAATCCGCAAAAGTTCGGCATGCTTTTTTCGCCCTTGGGCGCTGGCATAAGTCCCGGTATGAATTTCGATGATGTCCGCTTTGACATGAAAAGCGGCTTTAATTTGCTCAACGGAAGGCTCGATAAATAAACTGACCTGTATTTTCCTGCGCTTGAATTTTGGGATGATCCGCTTCAAAAGAGACTGCCGGGCTATGACATCCAGCCCCCCCTCGGTCGTAAGCTCTTCCCTCTTTTCCGGAACAATGCACACCTGTTCCGGACAAATCTTCAGCGCGATTTTAATGATCTCCGGGGCAAGCGCCATTTCAAGATTCAACGGAAGGTGAACTGCTTTTTTAATTTCAAAAACATCCCGGTCCCGAATATGACGCCGGTCTTCCCGTAAATGAACCGTGATGCCGTCAGCGCCTCCCTTTCGGGCCTCCAGGGCTGCAAGCTTTGGGCTTGGGACTTCGCCGCCCCGAGCCTGGCGCACGGTAGCGACATGATCAATATTGACACCAAGTTTGGGCATAAGGTTACTTTTTGATAACGGCCTTGACGATCAAAGGCGCGGCTTCTTTGAGGGTAATGTTTTCAGGCAGGACAAGCTGGACCGGAATATCATGTTCGCCCGGTTCAAGACCTGAGACATCCACGTAAGCTAAAACTTTTTCCGGCGTAAAGGTTTCAAGCTGGCGGCGGGACCCTTTGAGCACAAAAGAAATCAGGGACGGATTCAGTTCGATTTTCTGGTCCTTCTGTGAAGGACGTAAAACTTTAACGGGAATGTTTTCAAATTTCTTTGCATCTGACTCTTCCACAATCGGGATATAAATATCCACCAGGGTTTCGCTTAAAGGTTTGCTATTCGGAGGAACAAGTAATCCCACGGTGCGCCGAAGGGGCCTGACCCTTCCGACAAGATCAATGGGTTCTGTTTTCAAAGCGTCCAGCTTTTCAAGCTGCCCCTTAGGGCCTTCAATGAGCACCGCATTGGGATCCAGCTGGATTTCATTTTCCCGGACTTTATAGCCCACCGCAGGTTCACCCACAAAATTGGGCTCGATCTTGATTTTTTGAACAATCAATTCATCGAGTGTCACTCCCACAACTTCCGGCATAATGTTTGTCACGCGGATCTGAGGGACGGGCAATTTAATCTCGCGTGGTTCAAGGCGAAAGGAATAATCCCCCGCTGTTTTCGCTTCACTGCCGATTTCGTGGACGGCCTGGATTTGTTCCGAAGCCATATCTGACAAAAGAGCCCGGGGAGCCGTGAGCGTGACCTGGACTTGATTTACGGAGGTTCTAAGCACGCTCATCTTTTCGTTTTTTAATTGAATCACCAGAGGGACCGTGCGCGTGACTTCAATACTTTCTTCGCCGATAGCGTAGTACCAGAGGCCGGCGGCCAGGGCAAGCGAGACCATTTTCAATTTCCAGTCCTCCGTCAGCCACCGGATCATGTGGGTGTTTTCTCCCGGAAAATCTTCCAGTTTTTCTCGACAAATTCCTTGATGGTATTTTTACTTTCGGCCGGCCGGAAAAGCCCCATTAAAACGCGCTTTAAGCCTTCGGCATCCAAATCCCGGGTAAGCTTTCCCTGAACCGCCACGGAAATCCCTCCTGTTTCTTCTGAGACAACCACACAAACGGCGTCGCCTTCTTCCGTCAGCCCCAACGCAGCCCGGTGGCGCGTGCCAAGGAAACGGGAAAGCTCGGTATTTTGTGTGAGGGGAAAAAGGGAGCCGCTTGAAGCCACGCGGTCACCTACGATAATAACGCCGCCGTCGTGCGTCGGGGTATTGGGATAAAAAAGCGTAATTAAAAGTTCCTGGCTGACTTTGGCATCAATCGTCATCCCACTTTCAATGTAATTTTTTAAACCCATATCGCGTTCAATGGCAATTAAAGCGCCCATATGATTGCGGGACAGGTATTCACAGGCCTGAACCAATTCATCAACGGTCCCTCCTTTTTTGAGGAATCCGCCCACAAAGGTGTTTTGCCCTATCCTTGCCAGGGCCCGCCGGAGTTCCGGCTGAAAAATGATCAAAAGCGCGACCACTCCAACCGCGAAGAGTTTGGTTAAAACCCAGTGAATCGTATTCAGTTCCAGGACTTTTGCGATATTAAAGATAATGGCGAGGATCATGAGCCCCATAAGCACCTGGACGGCACGGGTGCCCTGGAAAAACCGCATGAGGTAATAAATCAGGCACCAGATAAACAGGATTTCAAGCAGCGGCCGCCAGAGGTAGATGAGAAAATTCATATAGGCTTTTTTACTTTTTCCCGAAAAGCGTTAAGACAAGCGTCAAGATAAAACTTAAGATAAGGCAAGTGGTAAGGGGAAAATAAAAGGTCAGGTTTCCTTTGCGGAAATAAATATCCCCGGGCAGTTTTCCGATTCCCGGGATCTTGCCAAAAAAGGTGACCAGAAGACCCAGTCCGATCAAAATCACCCCGAAAAAAATAAGTGTTTTCGCAAAATCATTCATCGCGAAAATACTATAACATAAAATAACGGCCTGCGTATAACGCTAAAAAAGTTCTGTTAAGGAAGCGGGAGGTTTTACATTAAAATGGGCGTAGGAGCGGGGCGTCAACACGCGGCCGGAAGAAGTGCGTTTCAAAAATCCTTTTTGGATCAGATAAGGTTCGTAAATTTCTTCAATCGTTTCGGCTTCTTCTCCGACACCGACGGCAAGGCTTGAAATCCCCACCGGGCCGCCCTGGCACTGGTGAAGGATATATTGCAGAATCCGCTTATCCATGGTGTCAAGCCCCTCACGATCCACTTCAAGCATGTGAAGGGCCTGGTCCGCGACTTCTCCTGTAATTTGGCCGTCGGCCTTGACCTCGGCATAATCACGGACGCGGCGCAAAAGACGATTTGCGATACGCGGCGTGCCCCTTGAGCGCCTGGCAATTTCGTTTTCTCCGTGAGGGTTGACTTCAATTTTTAGAATGCGGCTTGACCTGCGGATAATCCTGGCGAGGTCTTCATCTTCATAATAATTTAAATGCTCCAGAATACCAAAGCGAGACCGCAGGGGCGCTGTCAAAAGCCCGCTCCGGGTGGTGGCGCCAATCAGGGTAAAATGCGGGATATTGATTTTAACAGAACGTGCGTTCGGCCCTTTATCAATCATGATATCAATGCAAAAATCTTCCATCGCCGAATAAAGGTATTCTTCCACCGCATGAGAAATCCGGTGAATCTCGTCCACAAAAAGCACGTCCCCTTCTTCCAGATTGGTTAAGACCCCGGCCAGATCCCCAGGCCGCTCAAGCACGGGCCCGGACGTGGAGCGGATATTCGCCCCCATTTCTTTGGTCACAATATTGGCAAGCGTGGTTTTGCCAAGGCCCGGAGGCCCGAAAAAAAGAGTGTGATCAAGCGGCTCTTTACGGCGCCGGGCGGCCTCAATGAAAATACTGAGATTACTTTTGAGTTTGTTTTGGCCGATAAATTCCGTAAGGCTCGCAGGGCGGAGCGTGACATCAAACTGTTCATCTTCGGGACGCTGATCTTGTGCTAAAAACCGTGAGTCATTCATTTTAAAATCCCATTAAACATATTTTAAAGAAGCACGGATAAGATCTTCCACGGAGTATTTTTCCGTTTCCGGCATTTTAAGTGCATTTTGGATTGCTTCCCTGGCGTTTTGTCTGCGGTAGCCTAAAGCGATAAGCGCCTGAAGAGAATCCTCGATCAAGGCCTCCTTAGCCGAAGAAAATCCCGTCAAAGCCGATTGTGCGGCGCCGGTTTCAACCACGAGTTTCTCCCTTAGCTCCACCACCATTCTCTCCGCGGTTTTTCGCCCGATCCCTGAAATCCCGCTTAAAACGTGAATGGATCCTTCCACAATCGCGCGTTTCAATTCTGATAAGGAGACACCCGAAAGGGCCGTGATCGCGGTTTTGGGGCCAATCCCGGATACGGAGATCAGAAGTTTAAACAGGCGCCTTTCTTCTTCGGTTAAAAAACCATAAAGGGTATGAGCATCTTCCCGCACAATAAAATGCGTTAATATCCGGATGTTTTTTCCCATTTCAGGAAGCATTTCATAGGTTGAAAGAGGAATCTGAAGATAGAAGCCCACTCCACCGACATCAAGCACCATGGAGGTTGGAGTTTTGTCGATGAGTTGGCCTTGGAGGTAGTGATACATAAAATTATTCGACCAAAGACCGAAGACCAGAGACCACAGACTTTGCTTTTAAATCCGTGGTTTTGGGGCTCTGGTCTCTGGTCTGTTGTCTGCGGTCTGTAGTCTTAACATTGTGTAAATGACAAATCGCAACCGCCAAGGCATCGGCCCCATCTTCCGGCGGCAGCTCTTTCAAATTCAAAAGGGTTTTTATCATATGCTGAATCTGTTCTTTGGTGGCGCGCCCATTGCCTGACACGGATTGTTTCACCCGCGCCGGCGGGTATTCTACCACTTCAATCCCGTGTTCGGAAGCGGCAAGCATGGCACAGGCCCGGGCTTCCCCGATTTTGACCATAGCCTGGACATCTTTTCCGAAAAAAACATTTTCAAGGGCTAATACTGCGGGATGATACTCGGAGATAACTCGGCAAAGCCCCTTGTAAATAGCATTAAGCCGCTCAGGGAGAGGAAGGGTTTCTTTAACGGAAATGATTTCAAAATGAATTAGAAAATAACGATTGCCCTGCGTTTCGACCACCCCGGCGCCCGTGCGCCTTGTCCCCGGATCAACCCCGAGAACTCTCACCTTAGGATAGCTCCTTCATCACCTCATCCGGGATGTCGCAATTGGCATAGACATTCTGAACATCATCATGTTCTTCGAGGGCTTCAATCAAATGGAGCACCGAGCGCACCCCTTCTGGAGTCACGGGCGCCTGGTTTTTGGGGATCATGGTAATTTCAGCCGATTCGGTCGGGATATGCGCTTTTTCCAAAGCGTCTTTGACAGCCCAAAAATCGTGTACGCTTGTGGTGATCTCAAACTTATCACCGGTCTGGCTTAAATCTTCAGCGCCCGCCGCAAGCACAATTTCCATAATTTGATCTTCTGAAAAGTTTGACTTAGGCAATACGATTAAACCTTTTTTCTCGAAAATCCAGGCAACAGACCCTGCCCCAGCCAGGTGGCCATTTGTTTTATTGAAAATATTCCGGATTTCTGACGCCGTACGGTTTTTATTATCCGTCAGGCAATGCACCAAAATTGCAACGCCCTGCGGCCCGTATCCTTCATAAACCACTTCTTCATAAGTCACGCCTTCAAGCTCCCCTGTGCCTTTTTTGATGGCACGGTCGATATTGTCAGCCGGCATATTGGCGGCCTTTGCCGTCTGGACCACAGTCCGGAGCTTGGGGTTTGTTTCCAGGTCACCCCCGCCCTGTTTTGCCACAACCGTAATTTCGCGGATAAGCTTGGTGAAAACTTTTCCCCGTTTGGCATCAACAGCGGCTTTTTTATGCTTGATACTTGCCCATTTAGAATGACCTGACATAGCACTCTCCAGAAATAGCATGCGCCATGCGGACCGCATCGCGCATCGATTTGACGTCATGAACCCTCAAAATTTGAACGCCCTTAGTCACGGCTAAGGCTACGACCGCAGCCGTTCCGAATTCCCTTTCGCCGATTTCACGCCCTGTGATTTTGCCAATAAAAGATTTTCGTGAGGGACCGAGCAAAAGGGGAAACTTAAGGGAATGAAATTTTTCAAGGTGCTTTAGAATTTCAAGATTTTGTTCGGCCGTTTTTGCAAAACCAAGACCGGGATCAATCACAAGCTGGTCTTCACGAAGCCCTGCCGCAAGCGCAGTTTCAATACTCTCCCGGAGTTCTTCCATGACCTCTTTAACAACATCCTGATAATGGGTTAAGGTCTGCATCGTTTGCGGTGTTCCGCGCCGGTGCATTAAAATAAGTCCCGCTCCAAAATCACGCACGGCGGTTGCCATTTCAGGGCCTGAGCCTTTAAGGCCGCTTACATCATTAATGATATCAGCTCCTTCTTCAAGGCAAACCCGCGCAACCTCAGGCTTGGTGGTATCAATCGAAAGAGGGACCCCTGTTTTTTTTCGAAGGGATTTCAAAACCGGCAGAATCCGGGTAAGTTCTTCCTTGGCACTAACCTCAAAAGCACCAGGCCGGGTAGACTCACCGCCAAGATCAAGAAGGTCTGCCCCTTCCGCTATCATCCGGCAGGCCTCATGAACCGCGTTTTCAAGGGCTGTAAACTTGCCCCCATCCGAGAAAGAATCAGGTGTCAGATTGAGAATACCCATTAAAAGAGGACGGTCAAACAGAATAGGACGGTTCCTGACTTTCCAAATCATACAAATCCTAATACAGCATTAAGATTGAAATTGCTAGTTGGCGATTTCAATCATGTATAGTGCCGTGTACCCATAAAATCAAAAAAACACGGCGCTAAACGATCGTTTTAGGTTGCGGAGCGAGCGGCGTTTCCTGCGGGGCGGCGGGTACGTGGTTCATCCCCACCACATTCTTGACCTCTTCAGCATCTAACACTTCTTTTTCAAGAAGCCTGTCGGAAAGTTTCTTGAGCTTATCTTCATTGGCTTTTAACAAATCCTTGGCCTTTTGAAAGCAAGTATCCACAATCTTCCGGACTTCTTCATCAATCATAATAGCCGTGCTTTCAGAATAATCTCTTTCCCGCATCAAATCCCGGCCCAGGAAAACTTCACGATCTTTTTTGCCAAAGGTGAGATTGCCCAGCTTACGGCTCATCCCATACTCACAAACCATGCGTTGGGCATAATTGGTGGCCACTTCAAGATCGTTATGAGCGCCCGTGGTGATTGATTTAAACACCAGCTCTTCTGCAACCCGGCCTCCAAAAAGAACGGTGATTTTGTCATATAACTCTTTTTCTGAAATAAGATAGCGATCCTCTAACGGGAGGTTCAGGGTGTAACCCAGGGCCTGGGTTCCGCGGGGAATAATCGAAACTTTATGCAGTTGGTCCGTAGTCCCCATTAAAAGAAGGGTCAGCAACGCGTGACCGGATTCATGAACCGCCACAATTTCCTTTTCCTTTTTGGAAATCACGCGGCTTTTTCTTTCAGGCCCAGCCATCACACGCTCAATGGATTCTTCAAGCTCCGGCTGGGTTACGGCTTCTTTTTCGCGCCGGGCAGCCAGAAGTGCGGCTTCATTCACAAGATTGGCGATATCGGCCCCTGAAAAACCCGGGGTCTGGCGGGCAATTTTAGTAAGATCACATTCGGGACTCGTTTTAACATTTTGAATATGAACTTTTAAGATTTCTTCCCGGCCTTTGATGTCCGGGCGGTCAATGACAATCTGACGGTCAAAACGGCCCGGCCTTAAAAGCGCAGGGTCCAAAACATCCGGACGGTTGGTGGCCCCAATTAAAATGACACCGGCCTGGGTATCAAACCCGTCCATTTCCACTAAGAGGGCATTGAGGGTCTGTTCACGTTCATCATGTCCGCCGCCGATCCCGGCAAAGCGCTGCCGGCCACAGGCATCGATTTCATCGATAAAAATAATGGCTCCGCGACCGCTTGTTTTGGCCGCTCGCTTTCCCTGCTCAAATAAATCCCGGACACGAGCCGCGCCGACACCGACAAACATTTCCACAAAGTCCGAACCGCTGATCGAGTAAAAAGGAACATTGGCTTCTCCGGCCACGGCTTTGGCAAGAAGCGTTTTTCCCGTCCCCGGAGGGCCCATAAGAAGGACACCTTTCGGGATTCTCCCCCCAAGTTTTTGAAACCGCGGCGGGTCTTTTAAAAACTCAATAATTTCCTGGAGCTCATCCTTGGCCTCTTCCACACCGGCCACATTTTTGAAGGTAATTTGATCTTTATCTTTTCCTGAAAGCTTCGCGCGGGATTTGCCAAAAGAGAAAATCTTGCTCCCCCCCTGCTGGACTCCGCGGTAGACAAAAAACCAGAAGAAAGCGATCAAAAGCAGGACCGGCATGACAGAATAAATCAAATTCCGCCAGAACATCTGGGGAGGATTAATCGCAAAACTGGGCACGTTGCGGCGTAAAAGCGGGATAAGTTCCGGATCATTAAAAGGGATATTGACCTGAAAATAAGCGTCGGACTTGAGCTTGCCTCGGATCGTGTCTTCGACCAGCTCACAGGATACGATCTCGAGCGTCTGAGGATTGCGCTGGATCATCTGAAAAAATTCGGAATAGGAGATGCGCTGGACATCGAGATTGGGGAAGATAAAAAGCTGCAACACCAGAAAGAAAGCTAAGGGGATAAGTAAAAGCGCCATTAAACGCCTTTTTTCAGGATCTCCCCCTTTGGGAGGCAAATTGGCGCCACTTGGCCGTACAGCACCAACATTTTTTTTCATTCTGTCCATCGTTTTGAAATGCTCCTTTCTAAAAGTTTTGTAGTGTATCATGCCCTTTTAAGGATAGCAAACTTCTTTATCCGCCGGCGTATCCGCCAGCAAATTTTTTGTAAACCACAAGTCTGGAAGGGGTTAGCACGAAGTCGATATCTTTGGGAAACGATTGGCGGTAGCGGGCCTCACGAAGATACTGCTTCAGCTTTTGCCAGGCATCGAAACTCATCCCGCTTTGTTGATCCAGCCGCTTTAACGCGCGGTCCAGCATTCGAAACTGTAACGCTGGCAAGAAGTTAAGAAATTTTTTTCGGTTAAGATAAACCCTCTTACCCAGCCGCCGGTTGAAAACTTGTTTCCAGGCCGCATCTTCCAGCTCGTCACTCAGCTGATTTTCATCTTTGATAATCACGGGCAAACGGGCAAGCGCAGGGACCACACGGGGGTTAAACTCTTTTTCAAGCCAGGGCAAGAGTTTGTGGCGGATCCGGTTCCGTACAAATTTTTCTGAAAGGTTGCTCCGGTCATTGCGAAAGGAAAATTCCCTAGCTTTTAGAAAATCCAGAATTTCTTTTTTCCGGAATTCAAGCAAAGGGCGCACAATCGTCATTCCTTTCATCTCCAGTCGAGACCGGATCCCCCCAAGCCCCCGAAGCCCCGTTCCCTGCAAAATTCTCATCAGGATGGTTTCAGCCTGGTCATCCTGTGTGTGTGCCACCGCAACCTTTAAAATGGGGTGCCGCTTTGCCGCCTGGGCAAAAAAACCGTAGCGCATTCTTCGCGCAGCCTCTTCAAGGGATTCTTTCGGGGATTTTGGTTTTAAAAGCCGGTTGGGTTTTCCTTTGATGACCCGCACATGAAACTTGCGCGCAAGTGTCTCGACAAATTTTTCGTCCCTATCCGATTCCGCGCCACGGAGCTTGTGATTAAAGTGAAGGATGCACAGTTTTAAATTCCACTTCTTCTCAAGATTTTGCAGGAGATAAAAAAGCGCCACGGAATCCGGCCCGCCCGAACACGCTACAAAAACTTTATCGCCCGGAAGAATCAATTTTTGATTTTGGAGAACTTGCTCAAATCGCTCAGGGAGGTTCATATAAGATTTCCGAAATAGGGGACGGTTCTATTTTTTTCATTAGCCCTGAAATTTGCTCTGAAAAATAGAACCGTCCCCTATTTCTGGCGGAGGGCGGAATTGAACCGCCGACGCGCGGCTTATGAGTCCGCTGCTCTACCAACTGAGCTACTCCGCCATGTTTATGAGTTCGCTGGTACTAAAACCTCAGCGACTGTCCACCGAAGTCTGGTGGTGGATGCTGCTCTACCCCCGCCACACTACGGGGCGGGTCCGCCGCGATTTTTGGCGGAAGCTACTCCGCCGTGAAATGGGTTTGAAGACAGGGTGGGATTGTACCTAAAGTGGGTGAAAAAAGACAAGCGAAAAGGCAGCCGCAGAATCAAGCTGATCGGGCAGCCATTTTTTCGGTCAGCATATCCTGTTCAAATTGAGAAATTAAAATATCCACTCGCCCGCCGCGGCCAAAATCAAATGCGGAGGGCGCGAAAAGCTCAAACAATTCCGGGTATTGCTTCTTTAGATACGCGGCAGAAGATTCTCCCCGAAGCCCGTACGAAACCGCAAAAAGAACATCGAGCGCGGCCAAGGCTTTGAGTGTCCACAAATCAAGGTTCTTTAAATCTCCTTTGTGATGGATAACGCCGATCCGGGAATTCAATGTTTCCCTAGGCACATTCTCACCCAAATGAATGTAGCCAAACACTTCCCCGCCCCGAACCACTTTATTTAAATCCGGTTCCAGGCGCGGCACTTTGAAAAGCTTGAGGAGCCACAGTGGCAGCTGCGCACGCCTTTCAGGAATAATAATTTGGCTGATCGAGGAAGCTCGCGTCTCCAGGGATTCTTTAAAAAGATCCAGCAGACGCGAGTCAAAATCAATGGCTACCGGCACCTTTTGATCAGGAAAATCCTGGGCAAGATCCTGATACGCTTTGTCGAGAACGCTCATGAGGTTTTGTAAATTTTCGTAACGCGTTATTTCAGTCTCATTTTGCGCCTGCTTGAGAAGCGCGGGCAACTGGGCATCCACAGACTGGATTAATTTACGCCGCAAGGTTTCAATAGCGTCCCGATCAAGTTCTTTGCGAATGACAAGCGAAATTTTTCGCAATTCAGACCGTACAATGCGCGGCCGAATCTCGTGCGGCGCCAACGTTTGTACGACTCCCGCCAAGTCTCCTTGTCTTAATTCAGACCGGTCGGCGAATTCCGTTTTTTCCTCCGAATGAATAAAGAGCTGTACCCAAGGAGGATTTTTGCCTCTTCGATGCAGGCTGATATGCACAAAAAGAGGTGTTTCTGCGCGCAGGCTAAAGGCGCCGTTTACAGTACCGGTTCCGAACATTGATCGCTTGCTGATCCTGGCAAGTCCCTGCAAATAATAAACCAAACTGAGATAAGAAGCCGCCATATCCCTTTCCGCAAATTTTGGCAACCGCATAAATGATCTTTTTCCATCCGAAGGCCCGAAGTGACGGCCTAAAAAAACAAGGTCCAGATGGGGAATACCTTCCTTTGCTTCATAGCGGATATCCACGTGATTGCCCCGGATCGCTAATAATTGATGGATCATATCGTTTACAACATAAGCGACATGACGGTCCAGGGGATACAGACCGTTGATATCTTTACCTTCGGGCTCGAATATTCCCGTCTGCCAATTAGAAATTTCTTGTTCTAATTCCTCTTTGGGAAGGGCCAGATAAAAATATTCAAAGGCGTCATAGAAAAGCCCGCCAAAATGAATACCGTCATCAGCCTTGGCAAAATCACTAAATCTTTCGACAAATAACTTTTTTTGTTCGGGTGAAATTCCCAACTTGAGGGCGTCTTGCTCCAATTGGCGGTTGTCCCGAGGGGAAGAAGGATTCGCATCTTGTTTCCACATAAGCCGTAAAAACAAAGTGCGGATCGCAGACGCTTCCGCCGGGAAGAAATCTTCCACCTCATAAAGGAAAGAAAATAACTCATCGTAAGAGCCATTATCCGGTGAACGGATTTCGGAACGAGAGGCCTGCTGCTTTGTCTCGCGCGCCTTGAGGACATAATCAAAGCCTTGCGTGAAAGCATCATAAAGGCTTGCGGCAATCACAGGCTGTTTGCGGTTCGGATTCCAGGCATCCCTTTCGTTTGTCCCGTGATCGACCGAAGTGCTGATAAAACCGTTCTTTAATCCTTCCGTGACATTCACGCCCGCAATGGTCGGCCTCAAAAGCAAAAGCCCCTGGGCTTTCAACGCCTCGTAGACCGCCACCGCCGTTTCTAATTGATCCTGATGCACCGTAATCACCGCATCCCATCTTTCCATGAACGCCTTAATAAAGACCGCATCTGCTGCGATCGGAAGCGGCGTTCGATCCTCTTCACGTTTCGGATCAACATTAATCACAAGATTCTGAAATGCCTCCCTTGCACGAAGAATTGCCGGAAGACTGGATATCTCGTCTTCTCGGCCAAATTTCCCTTTCTCCCCTGCGTGCGGATTAATCGCGGCCACAAGGATACGCGGAGACCAAACACCTTTTCTTTTTAAATCCTCATAAGCCGCCCCAATCGTTTTAAAAAGTGTCTCCTCATGTGGACTTTTCGTAACACCTTTTCTGCCCATCACACTGCCCTCTCCCCTTTGGGGAGAGGGGGTTTGAGATTGATTCTGGTACTCTTTTATCGCTTCGGGCAGTGCAGAAGGGGTCGAGAGATAAACGGTTAAAGACCCCAGGTCATAACGGTTTGAGCTTAAAAGCCCTTTGCGATGTTTGAAGCTGCTATAAATTTGCTTGCGGGTTTCTTTAAATAGGATTTTCCCCGTATCAAGCAGCGAAGACGCCAGCTTAAGCGGGATATGCCCCTGGTCGTGATAAAGCGCGACCACAAAATCAACCTGACCGAAAAGAGCCCGCGTGTACGAATCCCTTGCCGCTAAAGGCCCGGTAATCACAAGGCCGGGATCTTTTTTACGCGCAAGCCCGATCGCGCGCCGCAACACATTGCGCGCTCTTTGAACTTCCTGGGACTTTGCCCTTGTTTGAGGCGTCAGGTCATTGACCGCAATGCGCGGTTTTAAAACCCCCTGGTTTTCCCTTGCGAAACGCCCCGCGCGAAGAATCGCCTCCGCGGTTTGAACCATTGCCCTGCTGCGGATATTTTCATCCGGGGATGTGAATTCCGTCACCGCTTTTTTAAGGGATTGGTGAACGGTGCTTGCGTGAATCACACTCATCCGAAGATCCATTTGCTTTGACGCGTGCGTCAGGATCATTCGTGTGGTTTCAAGCTCCTTTTGTGTCCCGCGATCCCCGGCCTCAAGCAGGGCCGGCGCAGTCCCTATGTTTTCCGCCAGGTATTCGGTATGACCGATAAAAATGTTTTTATCCTTGCGGGCCTTGCGAGCAAGATCGATACGGGATTTGTTAATCGGGTTGCGGATGAGCGCGTCGATTGATCCTTGCCGCGCTAGCAAAGACGCGCGGTCAAGAATATCTTCAACAAGTTTTGCCGCAGCATTTTGAATTTCGGGCGCAAAGGGTTCCTTTTGCTTTGAAAACAAGATTTTTTCCAGAAGTTCATTTGGAATATCAAGGACCGGAATAACCGGCAAAATATCGCCTTCTTGATCCTTTAAAAGTGAGAGCTCACGAAAATCCTTATACGCCCTGACTTGCCACAATCTCTCAGGATCCAGCCCCGGAAGGTTTTCATGAATAAACTTCAAGGCTTCGCGCAGGATATGGGCATTTCCAATCACAAACGGATTGGACGTCTGTAAAATTTCCGGATGCTCCATAAAAAGCCGCACGGCAATCTCAGGCCCCACTCCCAAAGGATCCCCCTGGGAAATGGCCAATGCAGGTTTTAAGCCTTCCCCGAAGAACCCGGCCAAAAGCTCCGGATCATTGACGCCAAACCCTCCGGATTTTGTCACCACCGGAATCCCTTTCAAAGGACCGCGCAAGAAAATCCCCCACGGAACATCCTGAGCAAAAAGACCCCGGAGATCCGCATTCGTATGAAAGACTTCTTCAAGGGCTTCGACACCGTCTCCACCGCTGACAAACAGATATTTTATGGCAGAAAGAATTTCTTTATCCCGGAGAATACTTGCACTTTCCCGTGCTAACGCAAGCTGGAACTCCCGCTGTTTTAATCTCGGCAGATCTTTGCCCTGAAACTTTTCTTTTGTGGCGAGAATGATTCCTGTTTTTGACCGAATGAGCGGCCGGACAAAATTCTGAATTCTCTTTCGTTCCTTTTGCCGCTCGACCGGTTTTCCCGTAATCTTGCGCGGATCAATTTCGACAAGACGAATTTGATCCCCGAAAAGCTTTTGAGCTTCCTTTATTTGCCGGCGCGTCACGTCATTCAAAGTTGTGATAAAAGCGAAAGGAACACCTCGCGAGGATCTGAAAGGTAAAGACGCATTGCGTTCTTCAGCCGGAACCGGATTCTTCGAAATTCTTTCTTTGGCGGCTGCATTCAAAAGGCCGGCAGATCCCACTCGCAGGATGCGGCGATCAAGCGACGACGAGGCTTTGATAATGGTTGCGAGATCCTCTTCTGTTTGCGAATCAAAGACAACAAGTGAGCCGCGGTTTAGGCTGTGAAGATAAGATTTAAGTTTTTTTTCTCCTTCACGGATTCTATTTAAAAGAACATGCACTATTGAACGGCCGGAAACCGGTTCCTGGAACCTGAGTATTTCAGTCACGGAGGAGGTCGCTGATGGGGGCATCAAGACCTCGGTTTGATAAGCGGATTCATGCAAAAGCCGCTTTTGTCCCTCTTCGGTAATCCATAATTCACCATTCAAAACTTGCTGTCCCTGGCGGGGATTGACCGGAGTAAAAAGAATCAAATCACTTTTGTGGCGTTTGGCCACTTCGCGGATTAATGCGCCAATGGGTCCGCGCATTTTGGAATCAATTTTTAAATCAAGCACAGGCTGCTTATAAAAAGAGGCCTGGTTCCAGTTTTTCTTTAAATGCCCGGCGACTTCATTCGGTTCCAGATGCCGGGTCCCAAGATTCACCACGGCCGCGTGATCCTGCCTAAGGAATTTTAAATCTTCCGAGGAATTCACTCCCTCCACTCGAAACCCCTGCAGCCTTAATCCCGCCTCAATCTCGTTCCTTCCCGTCGGGTCATCCGCCAGCGCCGCCACCTGTGTCCGCAGCTCAGAACGTCCGCTTCTTAAATATAACTTATTTATATAATTAATATAATTTATATTCTTGACTGCGTCGCCTGCTTCTATTAAGCTTTCCACCATGCTTAAGTCGTACCAAAGAGACAAATTATCCAGTTCTTTATTTCGCTTCGCTGAAATATTGTTCGGTGCATCTCTGGTCACCTTCTGGTTGTCCAACTTGCCCCGATTCGTCAAATTTGCAGCAGTAGCAGAAATCGTGTTATTATTGGCCCTAGCAGTCGCATTAAGTCCAACAAAACCGCCGCGAGGTAAAGATGATTGAATTTGTCTGGATGGTAATCGTCGGGATTTTAGGGATGCTTGGAATTTTCTATTTGATTGATCATCGGAAAAAGCATACTCATTAATCTTCAGACTTACTTCTTCGCTCTTCATTAGACCTTCCCGCAGCTCGGCCCTTCGTGATTGCTCAGGGCTGTCCCCGGGGCCTGTCCAATCGACAGTCCCTCGCGGGATGGACCGTCCAGTTCCGAGCGGAGTGTCGGAATCACTAGGTTCCGACCGCACCTCGGAACGAATTTCGGAAATTCTGATTCGATTTTGATTATGAATGGCAATTACCTCTGCTTTAAGCGGAGGATGTGGATTAAATTTTCCGACCCGCTGAAACCGCTCGAGGACAAGTCCCAAAATATCCCCAAGATTTGAATCCGAGGGCGCTTGAGGATCTTTTGTCATTTGGGCAATACCAAAAACATTTCCATTGGGTAATTCCAGTTCGTGAATGGCTCCTTTTTCCGCAACCCATTGGTTCACTCTCTGCCGGAACCTTGTCCAAAATTCCTGCCAATCGTCATAACTGTCACTCCGTAGCTCGGAGCGGGCTGCGGTCTCGGATTTGCTGGCTTCTTCTTTTTGATCTTTTTTTCGCACGATGGCATTTTGAGCAGCCTGATTTCCTATAAGTGATAGATCATATTCTTTTCTAGTTAGAGTCGTTCCAGGCCACGATCTCTCCCTTAGAAGGTCATATTTGAGTAACCGCTTAACGAAACTCACAGGCAATACTTTAATTCCGCTCGTTTTTAAAACCGGTGCCAATTGTTCAAGCGTAAATACTTTGGGAAGTTTTGCCTCTGATATTGCCGAAACAATCAATACAGCCAAATCTTCTAACTCAGCCTTTTTATCCTTACGCAATTCTTCTAACCTTTTTATCCGTACCTCGGAGCGATAGTCCCCCGAATTGGTGACCTCCCGGATGAAGCTTGCGCGAAGCAATAATTGATCGGGAGAAAGCGTATCGATATTTTGGATAGAATCCATGTCGAGCGGCAGGGTTTGCTGACCGGGTCCGTTTGAAAGAATTTCAAGTTTCAGGGATTCCTTCTTTTCCTTATTGTGAAGAATATAGAGCGAAGAAATCTTTCCGGTCCTTGCATCAAGCTCAAGAGTAATGGGATATTCGTCTTCCGGAAAATCCTTATCTTCTTCAATCTCAATTCCCCGATAGGCAATGAGCGCTTCCGGCTTTCCGGAGGGTGCAAGGTAGGCCAGCTTCCCCTGATCAGTTCTTAAATCAAAATGAAAGTTACCGGTGTGGTCTTCAATAGAGACTCCGCGGCGCGCCAGTTCCTCAAACAACCTAATAAAGCCAACCACCTCTTCCCCCCGCTCAGCGCGGTTTGTCAAACGAACCAGGTTTTGTCCCGAGACTTCTTCCAGCTGATTCCGCATCTCGGAGCGGGAAAGAGGCACACGGTTAACAATATCAAGATCGATATCGGAATAAAATTGTTTGCCAAGAAGTTGATTCAGGCTTGTTTCCAATACTGGCAATGTGTTAGCTTCGACGCCGCGAGCGGCATTTTGGGTTGAGGCTGCAATGTGAGGTAACGCATAAAATTGGGCAGAAAAATCCGAGAGGAATTCAGCGATTTCTTTAAACGGTTGACCGTTTTTCGCGAGGTCAATATCGGCAAAATAAAGTGTCGGACGGGTCAAGAAAACTTTTAAAGCTTCCGGAGCAATAACATCCTGCCTTGCCGTATTAATAATTAATTTTGCTTTGCCTGCTTTGACCAATTTCTCCAGCGTAAAATAATTTTTGGCTTCGCCGGCAAGATGAAAGGAAAGAATATCGGAGTTTTTCAAAACCTCATCTTCTCCAGGATATAGGACGCCCAAGCGGTCCGCGATTCGGACGCGGTCAGGGTCTTCCCTGTTAAGGGCCGGGGAAGTGGCCATGATTGTGAAAGAAACACCGGTTAAGGCTTTGAGTTTATTTAATTTTTCGGCCAGGACTTGCGCAATGGGGCCGAATCCAAGCAAACCGATGGTTTTGCCCTGAAGCTGTGAAACTAATTGAATGGCTTGTTCCGGAGAAACGGGATGAAGAAGGCGGGCTTTCTGTTCTGGGAGAGCGGCTCCCCTTCCAGCGTTTTGGGAACTTTCTTCCGCCTTGTTAAACTCGTCTAAGGAAACATCAAAAATCTTGCCCCATTCGGAATCCTGGCTTAAATCCGTCAAAGCGGGTTCGGTTAAAGGCACGCTTAATCCCGCCAAAAGAAACCGGAGCGCAAGATTCGCCACAGAATTGGCGTTGCCGTGTGTTCTGATGACAGAAATCCCTGCTTTTTTAGCCGCTTTCGTGTTAATGTTGTCAACTCCGGCGCCCATCCGGATCACAGCGCGTACACCGTTCGTTTTCGCAAACGCTACAAATTCCGGATCCTGAAATGCCGTTGTACCGGAGCGAACAACAACCACGGCCGGATTTTTCTCTTGGAGGATATCCTTAAGCTGATCTTTATTCTTATCTTGGTCTTTGTCCTTTCCCACACCCATAAGATCGATCAATTCCACCTGTCCCGAAAATGTTGCCGCCATTTTCCGGATAGCCTCAACTGTTCTCTCACTTGCCGGCTTATCCGCCAGAAGAATCCGAACAGGTTCCGCCCGTGCCTCGGAGCGGACAGAGCCGACTACAGGCACTAAGTCGCTTTGAGCATGGCTTGATGATTTAGAAAAAAAATTATATCTTTTATTTATATTGACAACGGCGCGTAATTCCGCTAAACTACGCCCTCCATAAACGAAATGATTTAAAGGAGTCCCGATAGGATGAAGAGAGAAAAAGGTCCAGAATTTTCTGAAGCGCGCCAGACCCGTGTTCTTCTTGAGGACCTCCGGAGTCAGTTTCGATTTTTTGGTGAAGGGATGACGGACATGCGTAGGGAAATGACCCATATGCGCAAGGATTTGACCGATGTTCGCTATCGCGTAGAGCGGATTGAAGGCAAGGTAGAACATCTCGAGGTCGAGATGGCCTTTGTCAGAAAAGTTCTTCCTACCCTTGCCACCAAAGATGATCTGAAGCAGTTCGACAAACGTCTCACCACGCTTGAAACCTCCCGCTAAATTTCTCTCCGCAACTTGATTTAAACCAGACATTTTCTCTTGTCTCTTGCCCCTCGTCTCTTGCCCCTTTGAATTCCGTACCTCGGAGCGGGGGCGAAGGGCGCCCTCCAGATCGTGTAAAGCATTGGCGAAATACCAGGCAGGACTCATAGTTTCCGGAACCAGTTCCGCCTGTTCCGATTGATGTTCATATAATGTCTGTATAATCAAGAGGAACGAGGCATCTTCAAAGGATTCTCTTATCAGATCCCCGGCATTTTGATAGACCCCATCAAAAGCATCTTCATCAAATTTTTCTATCGGATCTTCGGCAAGTAAATCAACCTCTTCAAGGACTAGTTTTAATTGCCAGGCAAAATCCTGGGGATCCTTCCCCGGCTTGAATTGCAATTTTCCCTGCAGCGCCAAATCCGTGAATTCATTGATTCTGACTTCGGAACGGATTAATGTTTGATCCGGGAGAAACGCTTTCTGGAGCTCCTCTCCAAACCGGTTACGCTGCTCTCCCTCGGACAGTTGCTTTAATTCTTTCCAAAAGGATTCCGGCAAATTCAGTCCGAATGAAGCCGCCTTATCGAAAAAATAATCCGGTGTTTGTGCGTTACGGGTTTGCTTCCAGAATATCCAAAGGGTTGCTGCTTTGACGGCTCTCTCTAAAACTTCTTCATCCGCAGCCCCCTGAAAGGAGACGAAACGATAGGGACCGGGCAAGGTATTCTCCCTTTTTAATTCTCCGCCCTTTGTTTTAACAAACCTCACCAATTGTCCAAGGAGAGGCATCACAAGGGCCCCGCCGAGCTTGAGCTGGTCAACCAACGCTTGAGGAATATGCGTGGCGCCGGCTGAAACAAGAATCAAGGCATAAGGGCCGTGTTCTTTAAGTCCTTCAGTCCCATTCCTTCGCTCAATATGAACATTCTGAATCTTAAGATCTTCTTGAAGAATCTGGGTCGAGCTTTCTACCAGATCCGGATTCATTTCCAGGCCGTAGACCTGAGCTTTCTCGTTGATGTTTGAAAGAAGTGCTGCCACATATCCGCTCCCGGAACCAACCTCGAGAATAGGCCCTTCGAGCAGATTGGGCCCGGCCAAGGCCAGCATATCGACAACCACTTTATATTGCGAAAGAGTGTGCGGCCCGTCCGCGAGAGATAAAATGACATTCTCAAAAGCTTTATCTTTTAAATCCGGCGCGACAAAATAATCTCGCGGCACTGATTCAAACGCGTGAATAATTTTTGCATGCACTTGGCGTTGAGATTGAAACGCCTCTTCACCTTCAAGCTCTTGAAGCTGCTTTGTTACAGCACCCACCATTCCCTTCCATTGAAGCTTTACCGATTCTTTTACGGTTGTCCACACCTCAGCCCTATTTTTATTATTAGTAATATTTTCTTGATTTAAAATTATATTCCTTATATAATCAAAACTCTTGAGGGGAGTTGGCATGAAAGCAAATACGTTCACCACATTTGTCAAAAGGTACCGAAGCGGCGGCTGGATATTTAATACGTATATAGGATTCGTCTGCGTACGCTTCAGCTTGTCGCTCGTGAGCGACGTGCTTTGGTATGCGGGCCCCACGAGAAAAGTGTTTTTAGTCTCATTGCTTAGCTCACTGCTTTGGACGCTCTGGATCTTTCGCCCCTGGGTTGAGATAAATGAAGATGAAAAAATCGAAGGGTAAACTTTATTAAGACTAAGCAAATCTCCTATGGAAAAGAACCCTAAAAAAATCTTTTTCGGCGAAGACCGCAGAATCTTTATGGCGGGAATGTTAGCCAATATCACGTACCTTATGATTACTACTGGGTTAGCGAGTAATTTCTTTGAAACATTCCACGTTTTTTTGAAGGTTTCAATGTCCATTGCAACGGTCTCGCTTGCAATATTCAGTATCTTGCTATATCCTTCTATTCGAGAAAGAAAGGATTGAATACCCCATGTGGATCTATTGGACGCTGACGATCTTTGGCTTGGTCCTCTTAATTGCCTTTTACGTCGAACAATACCACCTTCGCCATCCCCGAAAATCGAAACCGCATTGATTTTTTCTTTTTCATTTCCCTGTTCTTGAACCTGTCTAATTTCCGACCGAATTAAAAATGGCGCGAGTTCATTGATAATTTGGGAATCGACTTGATACCAGTTAAGCAGCTCAAGCACCCGGGACCGAAAATCCGGATCAATCCCCCCGGTATAAAAATCCTGCAATTGAGACGGGCTTACGATTGCCACACGGCCCTTTGGAGGATGAAGCAATTCATAAGCTATTTTTTCGTGTGTGGATTCAAGAGAACTCCCTGCGATAGCAGACAGAAGCAAATCTGTTGATTCGCGGACATGCCAATCCATTTGGGACAATATTCCTGCGGCATCCTTATTCAATAATTTTGAATATTGCCTTTTAACGCCTGCCCGAAAATCTAAATGCCATTGTTTAATCTCCTCACGTAAATTGACAAGACCCGCGGGGTCCGTTCTCGTTTTTAGCAGATCCGCAAAGTTTCGCAGGTTAATCGTGAGCTTTTGTGAAATTGCAAAAGGACTCTCTCCCCCCTCATTGTCTTCAGGCCACGGCAGTTGGGCAAATTCATTGGGGAGGTTTGAGACAAGGCGCGATGCGGCTTGAAGCTCCTTAACCGCATTTCCGATAAACTCATTGCGCAGGACTAAAATCTCAGCGGGATTCTCTTCTTCCAAGGGACTCTTCTTTAAAATATAAATAGGCCCTCCAAATTCCGCGTTGGGGCCCAGTTCGTAGCCGTTTTCGATCAAAATATCTGTGACTTGTCTTTCGTTACCAGGAACGCGCATATCAATCCCGTGTTTTTTCAAGAGGTGCCCAAGAGAAAGAGGTTTTTTGTCTGAACCAATCTTCAGAACATCCCGCTTAAACGCCTCAAAATCAGGGCCTGTTTGAGACCGAACTTCCGAACGAAGATTCAAACTGCTGATTCCAGCGGACCATTCATGAGGACTAAGCACCCCGTAGGTCACGGGATCGGCGGTGGTGGAGGGCTCAAGGAGTTTCAGGATATTCTGCTCGGTCAGCTGATTGTGAGATTCGAGTTTTTTGAGGCTTTCGGTAAAGCGGTTGATATTGGCAAGCCATTCTTGACGGAGTGCGGCTTGGGTCTTGGGTCGTGAGTCTTGAGCGACTTCATCTAAAAACTTTGTGTATTCGTCAGCTTTGGCAAGTTTTTCTTTTTGGGCGAGGTCGCGGAGGATTTCGTCGCGCCAGGACTTTAATAAGGGGCGGGAGACAGGAGACACGAAGAAAGAAAGTTCCTGCCCCCTGCCCCTTGTCTCTTGCCCCCGCAACAACCGATCTCTCGTCGCCCTCACAAACGCCTTGTATAAATTGACTTTGCCCCCTCCGGGGACTGCTTCGCTGCCATTCTCGACTTCGAAATAATTCTTCCAAGAGACTTCCCCCTGCATGTGCTCGCGGTACCTGCTGTGTTCCGGAATGGATTTTATTTCGGGGCGAACAATCACGTACGAAATGCCATTCTCCTTGAATTGGCGGGCCAGGCCTTCGGTGTGAAAGCCGCCGGCAATGAGGAGAGTACTACGCACATCGTACTTAGTACTTAGTTTAGTCAGATTATTAAAAAAGACACGGTCACGCGCTTCAGCATTTCTGTAAAAATTCCAATGAGCTAACCAGATGTTTTTATCTATGTACGATGTACTATCGATTAGCGACTGTATTTCTTGCCACTCCTCTCGGCCTAACTCAAGCTTCGCAAGTTTCTCTAACAGCTCCAACTTCCGGCTTTCAGCATCAAGGTTTCTTTCTTCATCATTTCGAAACAAGGATTCCTTCACCGATCCCACAAAAGCCTCAAAATCCCGAAAGAATTGCGTGCCCTGGATATCACGGAGGTGTTTGTGGTTTTTAATTAAGCTGGACAGTCTTGAGTCTTGTGTCGTGAGTCGTGCGTACGCTTTCTCAAGTCCCATCCCCCAAGACCCACGACCTGATTCTATAAGCTCTTTCAAAAAAAGCGCAAACGCCGCCTGTGAAATCCGGGAGGTTTGGAAGGCCTGGTACTTCTCGTTAAATTCAGCCAATAGTCCACGGTCCACAGTCCACGGAATAGTTATTTTCTGTCGTCTGTGGTCTGTCGTCTGTGGACTCTTTTGCTCAAGGTATTTCCTCACCTCCTCCGCAATCTCCCGCACTTCCCTTTCGATTGCGGAGGAATCCTCGCCTTCCTTTGCAATTTCTTCAAGCAATGTCTGAATGGATAAGGGGACAGGTTGAGAAGAACCAACTCCAACCTGTCCCCTTATCTGCCGTTTATTCAACTGCTCTAACACCGTCACTAAATCCGTGTCGTTACGCCTGAACGATTCAAGGGTCTTATCTACTTCTAAAAGCTCTTTCGAATATGTCCTTTGCTTTTCTGTCTGCAGTTTGCGGCCTGCAGCTTCAAGCTGTTTCCCGATTGTCCCTTCCTTCTCCATTGCTTTCAAATACAATTCCACGCCCTTTTCATAGAGTTCCCAATTCTCTATCCCATGAAAGACTGTTTCATTTCCGCCAGAGGCGGATCCGCCTTCGGCGGAGAATATCGCAGCCGCCGTACTCCCCGTCAGTTCTCCCTTTTCAAAATACTCGTTAAATGTTTTTTGCAGGATTTCTTTATCCGGAAAGCTTCTAAAAATCCGGGAATCAAGTTCTGACGAGGCCCCTTCTAAGGCCACAAGACCTACTCCGTACTGTTTTTGAAAATGTTCAATCAGTTTCTGGATATTCCGCTGGGCATCCGGAATCGCGTGAGCATCTTGAATGAGAATAACAACAGGCTGCAAGCTACAAGCTGCAGGCTTCAAACATTCCCCTGCAGCCTGAAGCCTGGGGCTTGAAGCCTGAAACACTTCCTCAATTTTTCCAATCTCGGGAGGAACGTGAATAGGGAAAGAAATAGGGACTGTCCCCTTTAACGAGGGGTGTGCCTGTTCTGGAATAGCAAAAGCAGGAAGGACAAAAGCGTTTGTAGTTATAAAAGCAATTAAAATGAATAGAGCGATAACGCGAAGGTAGGGTGTCTGGTGAAAGTTTTTAGAATGATTCATGCGCTGACAGGTTCAGGAAAATCGAAACTAGAACGTATTTTATCTGATTTCACAGAAACGTGTTGAGGAAAATTATCAGATATGCGGGGTTGTGTCAAACAACGCGGATTTGCAATCTAGCATTCACAGGCACAAAATAACATTAACGAACAGTTATGCGGTGTTGCCTCAACCTGTGATTGCACCCTTCGAGGCCGAGGAAACAAGGCGTGCATACTTTGCCATAACGCCGCTTTTATAGCGGGGCTTGGGGCTTTGCCATTTTTTAAGACGCAATTTAATTTCGGCCTGTGTCAATTGAACATCCAGCCTTCTCTTGGGAATATCAAACCGGACGATATCTCCATTTTTCAGTGCTGCGATCGGACCGCCGTCCGCCGCTTCAGGAGCCACGTGCCCTGCCATAAGTCCGTGAGTGGCGCCTGAAAACCTGCCGTCCGTAAGAAGCGCCACGGATTCTCCGAGTCCCTCGCCTACAATCGCAGCGGTCACGCCAAGCATTTCACGCATCCCGGGACCGCCCTTGGGGCCTTCGTACCGGATCACGACCACATCCCCTGCTTTGATTTTTTGATTTTTGACGGCCTCAAATGCTTTTTCTTCCGAATTAAAAACGCGCGCCGGGCCTTCGAAAGTCAGGCGGTTTTCTCCTGCGACTTTTAAGACACAGCCTTCCGGAGACAGATTTCCTTTTAAGATCACAAGCCCACCGGTAGACTTTAATGGATTTGAAAGAGGCCTTAAAACTTCTTGTCCTTTGATTTCCATCGCATCCTGAGATTCTTCACCAATGGTGCGTCCCGTGACAGTGATGCAATCCGCGTGAAGCAATTTTGCGTCAAGCATCCGCTTTGCTACCAGGCGGAATCCGCCGGCTTCGTAGAGGTCGTTCGCCACAAAACGTCCGCCGGGTTTGAGGTCACCCAAAAGAGGGGTGCGGGAACTGATGCGGTCAAAATCATCAATGGAAAGTTTTATTCCCATTTCATTGGCGACAGCCAGGAGATGCAAAACCGCATTGGTTGACCCGCCGGTCATAGCCACGGCGGCAATGGCATTTTCAATCGATTTTTTAGTGATAATTTTCGACGGGCAGAGGTCTTCTTTTAAAAGTTTTATCACAAGCTCACCCGCGCGGACGCACGCCTCATCTTTTTTGGCATCCATCGCAGGAATTTCATTCATCCAGATCGGGGAAATCCCCATAAGAGCAAATGCGGTGGACATTGTGTTGGCCGTAAATTGCCCGCCGCACGCACCGGCATTGGGACAGGCCGCATCTTCAAGCTTACAGAGCTGACGCTCTGTCATCGTACCGCTGGAATATTTCCCCACGGCTTCAAACACATCCTGGATCGTGACATCCTTTCCCTCATACTTCCCTGCAGCAATGGATCCGCCGTAAATCATAAGGGAGGGAACATCAATGCGCGCAAGCGCCATGACGGTCCCCGGAATCGTTTTGTCGCATCCGGAAATCGCCACAATGCAATCGAAAAAGTGGCCGCGCGCCACCAGCTCGATTGAATCCGCAACCACTTCACGGCTCACCAGAGAAGTCTTCATCCCTTCCGTTCCCATCGTGATGCCATCTGATATCGCAATGGTATTGAACTCGATCGGAGTGCCGCCCGCCTGCCGGACGCCTTCCTTGACTTTTTCGGCAAGGCGTCTTAAATGAAAATTGCAGGGCATCGTCTCAATCCAGGTATTGGCAATCCCCACCATGGGGCGGGAAATATCTTCATCCGTTAATCCCATTGCCTTGAGCATCGCCCGCGCCGGGGCCCGTGACGGGCCTTCGGTGATGACAGCGCTGCGACGGTTTAATTTCTTATTCTTTTCATCTGGATTTTGCATAATAAAGGCCCTCGCGTGCTTAAAGCTTTAAATGAGGCGCGGATTATAACACAAATCTTCCTTTACAGAACAGCCCGAACCACATAAACTTGTTTTGTGAAATCGAAAACACACCCTGCCTTTGATGCGATTATTTTTGATATTGATAATGTACTTGTCGATACACGCATGTCTTATCTTGAAGCCATCCGCTGGACGATAGAAATTTATTTAACTTCCGGGACCATTCCTCTTTTTAGTCCGAACGCGAAGCACGGCTCGCCCACCGTGCTGACCAGCCAGGATGTGGATGACTTTAAACTGCTTGGCGGCTTCAATGACGATTGGGACTGCTGTTATGGGATTCTTGTCTACCTTCTTTCCTTTCCCGTCAAGAAACGAACGCTTGGAACGCTCAAAGAAGCCATCAACATCCGCCGCTTTGTGCAAAGTGTCAAACACCGGCCTCTCGGAGTTTCAGGGATTGTAAAGATGTTCGGCCGCCCTTCGTCCGTTATCATCGAACGGGTTGCCCGGATTTTTCAAGAAATCTATTTAGGGAAGGATCTTTTTGAACCCGCGGAGAGTAAAAAGTCCGCTTACTGGAAAAAACGCGGGCTCATCCACAAAGAAAAACTTATTTTTAAAAAACCGATCCTCTCACACCTGAAGGAAATGGGAATTCAGTTGGCCATTGCCACGGGCCGGCCCCGGTTTGAGGCGTTACACGTCTTGAAGCGGTTTGACATCCTGGAATTATTTGATTGCATTACTCCGATTGATGAAGTCAAGAAGGCAGAACGGCTTTTGAAGCAGTCGCTTAGGAAACCCCACCCCTACTCCATCCTGGAAACCGCGAAAAAACTTGGGGGTCACAAACGCTTTATTTACTTAGGCGATCTTCCCGATGACGTCATTGCGGCCAACCGCGCCAAGGAAACCCTTTCAATCGTTTCAGGGGTGTTTCTCTCTCTGGCAAAAAATCCTAAAGAGGCGCTCGCAGAAATCCGGAAGGCCCATCCCGATTTTATAATCCAAAAACCCCGTGATTTGATTGCCCTCGTCGAAAAGGGCTAGTGCGCAATCAAGATTGTCCCACAGGGACAATCTGCACAGTACCGCGAACCTAGACATCATCGTAGTCGGACATCACGTCCAACGCGATGAGTACTGGCACAAAAAGCATCGGTAACATCAAAATTGACGCGGGGCTAGGATGCAAGCGATCTTTTCATCAGGTGAAATCCGATAAAAAATAGAAGAAGATTTGGAATCCACGAAGCAATAAAGGGAGGAAGAGCTCCCTGGATAGAAACGGTTTTAGCGCCGACAAAAAGAATGTAATAGAAACTGGCGGCCGCCATGGCAATCCCGAAACTTAGAACAATTTCACCCCGCCTGACAAGTACCGCAATCGGAATCCCCATAAAGATAAAAATAAAACTGCCGCAGGAAAAAGAAATCCTCTGATGAAACGCCGTCCACAATTCCCGGCGTTCCTTGGGGTTAATATCAGGCGTCCCGAGGCGCAGCATAATTTCAGCAAGCGTCAGCTCCCGTGTTTTTTTGCGCATCTTCTGAATGTCTTCCTGCCCGAGAGATGGGAACACATACGTTTTAAATTGAATGGTATGGACGCCCTGCTGCTGGGCGTCTGAAATATTTCCGTTGTAGAGCCTGATTTCCACTTCCTGGGTGTCTTTTTTGGTCACAATCTCTCCCCGCTCCGCAATAATCGTACGTACAGGATTTTCTGACTTTTCGACTTCGTAAGCCACAATGTCCCGGATCTCATCCCCGTGAATGGACTTGGCCATAAAAATAATGGAATCGCTTAGACGCACAAACCGGCCGGGTTCAATCAACGCTTTGGGGTGTTTGACGAGCATATGTTTGGTGGTTTTGCGAAGTTCCAGGCTCGCGTTACTTGCAATTTGATCGTTAAAAACGAGCATCATGAAACTTAATCCTAGTCCTGCGATCAGCACCGGCACAAGCACCTGCAAAAGGTGCACGCCGGAAGCCTTCATCGCCCGAAGCTCGTTATTCTGAGAAAGGCCCCCAAAAACAATCAGCACGGAGGTGAGAACACTTGTCGGCACCGTGTACCCAATCATCGCCGGCATCGCAAGCAACAGGACGTAAAGGGTGTCGGCCAGTGGAACGCCCCGCCCCACAATAAAATTGGCGGCCCGGACAAGATACCCTGCCATAAAAATAAAATCTAGCGTCACAAAACAAAGTACAAAGGGAAGCCACAACTCTTTTAAGATATAGCGCTGCAAAATTTTCATTTTTATCCTGTATTCCTGAGACCGTGGGCAACCCCGTTGATTGAAAGAAGCACCGCACGCTCCAAATCTTCCGAATGCCTTCCCTTCATTTGCCGCAATTCCTTTAGTAAAATCAACTGGGCATAGCTGATCGGATCCACATAGGGATTACGCAGCCGGATGGAATGCTGAAGGGCATAATTATTATCCAGTATTTCTTTTTGTTTTGTGATGGCCAGAATGGCTTTTATCGTATCATTAAACTCCGTCACAACCCACTGAAAAAACCGCGTCCTGAGCTCCTCATCCTCAACAAGATCCGCATAATGACGCGCGATATGCATATCCGCTTTCTGGGTACTCATCTGCATAAAATCAACCACGGCGCGGAAAAAAGGCCATTCCTGATACATCTCTCTTAAAAGGGAAAGACCGGTTTTTGGATTAGGCGCCAGATACTGTTGAAACGCAGTGCCAAAACCGAACCATCCCGGAACCGTTTGGCGCGACTGCATCCAGCTAAACACCCAGGGGATAGCCCTTAAGTCTTCGATTTTTTCATTGTCGCGCCGCCTTGCGGGCCTTGAACCGATATTCAAACGCGAGACTTCATCAATGGGCGTGGACTGTTTGTAATAATCCATAAATCCGTTTGTCTCATACACAAATGCGCGGTACCGCTGGTAAGCCGCTTCGGAAAGCGTCTGCATAGCTTCTTCCCACGATTCTCTTTTCGGTGAAGGCTTATCATCCAAAAGGGTCGCGGCAAGGACAGCGGAGATGACAAGCTCAAGGTTTCTTTCGGCAATTAAGGGATTTGAATATTTTGAGGAGACAACTTCTCCCTGCTCAGTAATTTTGATGCGCCCTTCAATCGTGCCCCCGGGCTGAGCCATAATCGCCTGGTTGGTAGGGCCTCCACCGCGTCCGATCGTGCCGCCGCGCCCGTGAAAGAGTTCTTGTTTGATTCCGTATTGCTTTGCCGTCCGGGTCAACTCTTGTTGCGCAAGATAAAGGCACCAGTTGGAAGTGAGGAACCCGCCGTCTTTGTTCGAATCCGAATAACCCAGCATAATTTCCTGATGACGCCCGATGGTTTCAAGGTGCTTCTTGTAAGCCGGATTCTGATACAAAGACGCCATCACCTCGGCGCATTGTTTAAGATCCTCAATCGTTTCAAAAAGCGGCACAATCATGAGCTTTTTATTCCGGGTCTCGGAAGAGAGCCACAGGACAGAAAGCACATCCGAACGGCCGCGGGTCATACTGAGGATATAAGAGTCAATTGCCTTGGGATCAATATTTTCCCGGATTTCCCGAATGACCTGGAACGTGGCCAGAATTTCGGCTGTAGTAGGAGAAAAAGATAAAACTTCAAGTTCCGAGTGCGGCGCTTCCTTGATCAAACGGCTTAAAAGACTGACTTTTTCTTCCTCATCAAGCCCGGAAAAAGGCTGATTGGAAAGGCCAACGGCGGTCATAATTTCGTTCACCGCATCTTCAATCTGCGCCGTGTTGTCGCGGATATCAAGCTTCACAAAATGAAAACCAAAGAGCTCGATCTTGGCCAAAATGGACTCAAGGCGGCTCACAAGAAACTCTCCCTTATACTGCTTTAGGGAATCAATCAAAAGTGTGAGATCTTCGCGAAAGGCTTGGGCATTAGGGTAATGCCCTTCAAGGGTTTCGTCCGGCGCGGTTTGCCGCTGTACGTCTAAGGCATTAAGCCTAAGGCTATTGATTAATTTGCGCTGCATATAGGAAATTTTTTTCCGGTAAGGCTCGTGCTGGCTTTTGATTTTTACAGATTCCGAAAAAAGCGGCAGGATCTTTTCATCCTCTTCAATGGAATCAAAGAGCGGCCTTGCAGCACCGACTAAGTGAACGGACTGGCTTAAGTCCACAAGCAAATCCTCCAGCACTTTGATATATTTTCGGAGCACCACGTCTTTTTGACGGCGGATCGTTTCAAGGGTGACTTCGAAATTGACAAAAGGGTTTCCGTCGCGGTCGCCGCCCACCCACGAGCCAAACCGGGTAAACGGAACAAAAGGAATTTTTTTACCGTAGGCTTTTTCCAAAAGCGCATGAAACCGGAGCAGGGTTTCAGGAAGCACTTCAAATAAGACTTCATCCAGGTAAAAAAGGCCGTTATCCACTTCGTCATAAACGGTTTGCTTGCGCCGCCTGAGTTCGTCGGTCTGCCAGAGCAAAGTAATTTCGTCGGAAATCTTTTTTTCAATCTGTTCCCGTTCGCGGGGGGTGAGCACCTGGTACTCACGTTCAAATAAGAGCCGGTCAATCACGAAAAGCTTTTCCAGGATGGAGCGGCGCTGGGCCTCGGTCGGATGAGCCGTTAACACAAGCTCAATGGACAATTCAGACAAAAGTTTTTTCATGGACCTGACAGAAACTTTGGCCTGTTTTATTTTCTGGACGATTTCTTCAATGGAGCCCGGCTGAGGGCGTTTTTCGCTTTCGTAAGCCCGCTTGCGGCGGATCCGGTGTTTATCTTCGGCAAGGTTGACGAGCTGGAAATAAACGTTAAACGTCCGTATCACCTTCGTCATTTTTTCAAGATCAAGGCCGCGGATTTTTTTCAAAAGCTCCGCTTCCAGGGCAGGATTGTAGTGCCGTCTGAGCTGGATGGCCGTTTTGCGGATGGATTCCACAAGACTGAAAAAAGGTCTTCCCTCCTGCTCGATTAAAACACGCCCCAGGCATTTGGCAAGCCACCGGACTTCCTCATGAAGCGGTTTAAGCCTCTGGCGCGTCGCTCGTTTGAATTTTGGAGGCAAGGTCGAAGTTCCTTAAAGAAAGGTTAAACGGAAAAAGATTCTCCGCATCCGCAGCTTTTGGCCGCGTTCGGATTGACAAAACGAAAGCCTTTGGCCTGAAGGGTATCCACATAATCCAGGGCTGTTCCTTGCAAATACAGCAAGCTTTTAGGATCCACAAAAACTTTAAGCCCTTCAAAATCAAACGCATTATCCCCTTCGTGTTTCTGGTCAAAATTCAGAGAATAAGAAAGGCCGGAACAGCCGCCCCCTTTAACTCCCAACCGAAGGCCCAGATCCGTTTTCCCCGGATGTTCCGATTCAATCATCCGTCTCACTTCCTTAATTGCCTGAGGTGTTAAACTTACCATAATCACTCCTCCTTTTAATCTAGACTGCTAACTTGCAAATTTTAACCTTTTTGGCTCATTTTCGTAAAGAGGAGACATTGTCCGAAGTTGCTTAACCGTTTCCACCACAAAATTTACAGCATAATCCACCTCTTCCATTGTGTTGAAGCGTCCTAGTCCAAACCGGATCGCGGCATGAATCAAATCTTCCCTTAATCCCAGGGCCTTTAATACATATGAAGGCTCAACACTGGCGGATGTGCAAGCCGACCCTGAAGAAACAGCGATATCCCGGCTAAAAGCCAGAAGAAGCGATTCGGCTTCAACGCCGGTAAAAGAAACACTTAAATTATTGCAAATTTTTTCTGTCGGGTGACCGTTTAGGTGAATACCTTCAAGCCCTTTTTCGATTCCCTGTTTAAGCCGGTCCCTTAACGCCGCAAGGCGCTTCACTTCCGTGGACAGCTCTTTTTCGGCAATTTCGCAGGCCTTTCCAAAACCAATGATTCCGGGGACGTTCAAAGTTCCTGACCGCGCTCCCCACTCATGTCCGCCGCCGTGAATCAAAGGTGCAAGGCGCACATGCGGATTTTTGCGGCGAACGTAAAGCGTCCCCACACCTTTGGGGCCGTACATTTTGTGTGCCGATAAAGACAAAAGATCGACTCCAAGCTTTTCAACGTCAATGGCGATACGCGCCGCGGCTTGAACCGCATCGCAGTGAAAAAAGATCCCTTTGCCTTTCGCTATCGCTCCGATTTTTGCAATGGGCTGAATCGTACCGATTTCATTATTGGCAAACATAATCGAAATAAGGATTGTTTCGTCTGTAATAGCTCTTTCAAGGCTTTCAAGATCGATTTGGCCCGTCTTATCCACTGAAAGGTACGTGACCTTCGCCCCCTGGCTTTCAAGGTATTTGCAAGTGTCAAGAACCGATTTATGCTCCGTCACTTGCGTAATGATATGGCAGCCCTTTTCACGGTACATCTCAAAAACCCCTTTTAACGCCATATTGTTGGATTCGGTCGCACCGCTTGTAAAAACAATTTCCTTAAGCTCCGCTCCGATAAAATGCGCGACCTCGGCCCGCGCGGCTTCAACTCGCTTTTCCGCCGCCCACCCAAAGGCGTGGGTCCGGCTTGCGGCGTTCCCAAACTCTTGCAGGAAATAAGGTTGCATCGCCTCAAGCACTCTTGGATCCACGGGGGTCGTGGCATGGTAATCCATATAAATAGGCAGTTTCACGCGGTGGATTGCCCTCCTTTTTCACTCGCTATTAACAGAATATCATAAAACTGCTGATCTTATCTATGCCGAACATGCGGGAAGGAATCGAGGCTTGCCGTAACTCCAATGCCTGCCTCTTATTTCTACGAGGTGAGGGCCTTCTTCAGAGCCTCTAGTTTGGTTTCAAAGGCCCGATCGGATTGGACAGGTTGAATCCCTGAAAGAGACTGAGGGTTTTTCAGATCAATCCAGGAACGGCAGCCGCCATAGGCCGGAAGATTGGGCATACTTTGAGGATTTGGCAATCGGTACACACGAACAGCCAAGGCGTGAACGCCTTGATTTTCGCCCCAGGTGAAACGTTTTTTCAACGCGTTTTCTGACCAGACGTGAAACGGTGCAAGTTTTTGGAGTTGATCGAAATCTTCAAGCCATAAATTTTCTTTTATCTCGGCAAAAAACTGGAAAGTCACGTGCCCGAAATCCGTAAGTGGCGGCTCCGCTTTTACCTTGTGAAGAAGCTCCTGCCCGCGTGGATTTAAATCCTCTTCTTTCTGATGCTCATAGGTCGGAAAAAGAAAAAAGGAATCATGAAGCACGCTAAAGGCCTTACCCTTTTCGTGGATTCCGCCTTTGCGCAAAATCAGAATTTGTTCGCCTGAGGAAAGGGCTTGGACTACACAGGCCCATTCCTTAAAAGCAGTGGCCGTTGCGGTAAGCATCCTTAAAATAAACTCGTGGGAAAACTGGATTCGCGGGTGGAGGGTTTTACAAGAATCTCTTCGGTTTGCTGCTTCCACGCCACCGGAATTTCATAGGTTTTATAATCCCAGGTGGACGTAAAAAAAACTTTTCCTTCACGGCATCCGTATTCATATATTTCTTTGGTTAACCGGACGTCATCCAAGCAATAGCGTTTAAGCTCTTCCATCTTCTTTTCTTTAAAAAGGATGAGGGCATCCATGCCATTACCGGATTTATGCTGTTTGAGGGTAGGCTTGGCAATGCTGTCAAGGCTTGCCCGGTGCCCGCGCGCTTTTTCAATATCATCGAGCAAATCGAGAACCGGCAAACCCTCAACGGGCCGAAAAAGATAAGGGGCCAGCACCGGCAGGTCAAAACGCCGGATATTGAACCCGATCAAAAGATCCACATCCTTCAGGCGGTCTTCCAGTTTCATCATTTCACTTTCTTCGTAGGTCTTGAATTCACCCGTGAGATAATCAAAAATTCCGGCAACGGAAATTTTAAGTTTTTCCAGGGCAAGGGCTTTTGATTTTCCGACTTCCTTGAAGGATTTCTGGGTTTCAAGATCCATCACAAGGATATTCTGAGACGTCATGATAAGGTTCAGACCCCCATGATGCGGTAGCCGCAATCGACGTAAAGGATTTCTCCTGTAATGCCGCTTGCCAGAGGACTCAAAAGAAAAAAAGCGGTATTGGCCACTTCTTCGATTTCCACATTCCGCCCGAGAGGTGCCCGGTTACGATGATTCTCAAGCATCGTCGTAAAGCCGCTGATCCCTCGCGCCGCAAGCGTGCTCACAGGGCCTGCGGAGACGCCATTCACGCGGATATTTTTCTTTCCAAGGTCGTAGGCAAGATAACGAATCGAAGATTCAAGGCTTGCCTTCGCAAGTCCCATCACATTGTAATTGGGTATCACTTTTTCAGAACCCAGGTACGTCAAAGCCACAATGCTTCCCCCTTCTTTTTCAAGCAGAGGTTCTGCGGCTTTGGTCAGGGCAATTAAAGAATACGCACTCACATCTTGCGCAAGATGAAAGCCGTCCCGGGAAGTATCGAGGGTGTGGCCGGCAAGATCTTCTTTTTTGGCAAAAGCTACGCAATGCACCAAAAATTGAAGGGACCCGAATTCCCCGCCAAGCTGTTCGAAAACATTTTTGATGTCCTCATCTTTTGTGACATCGCACGGATAAAGCGGCGAAGGCTGGGCAAGAGTTGAAGCCAGCTCCTGCACGCTTTCTTTCAGCCGGTCTCCCTGATAAGTAAAGGCAAGCTGAGCGCCGTGATTGGCGAGCGTCTGGGCAATGCCCCAGGCAATGCTGCGTTTATTGGCGACCCCGAAAATGATGCCCTTTTTTCCTTTTAATAGATCAGACGTAAAAACAGGCGTTTCACTCATAATTTTTGTCTCCATATTTCTTTCACCTCACTGAATAATTTTTGAGAAAGCCTAACGCAACCCTCCGGGTTAGTCAAGGAGTTCGCGGAGGCTGCGGATTATGGTGACCTGCCCATTCGGATGTTCCTTGGACGAACGCGTTGAATGGCGGTCAATCAGAATAGCGCGGATCCCTGCGCCTTCTGCGCCGCGGATATCATCCTCGAGGCTGTCCCCGACATGCACGGCCTCTTCCGGGCGCACACCCGCTTTTTTTAAGGCCTCGTGAAAAATCTTCGCACTGGGCTTGGCCGCGCCGAAAACCGCCGAGGCCAAAATAAAATCCACATACTTTTCAACTTCCAGTCCTGAGCATAATCCAAAAAGTCGGCTGTCCCAGTTCGAAACGATCCCGACACATTTTTTGGTCTGCCGTAATTCTTTTAGCACTTCGATGGTTTCAGGAAAAACCCGCCACACGTGGGGACGGGCAAAAAGATCATAAAGTTCTTCGAAAAATGTTTCAAAATCCCGGAGCCCCCCGGCCATTTCAAAAATCTCGCGCACCAGGTCGCGCCACCATTGCTTTTCAATTTTTTCACTCGACTGGCTGACCTGGGCCGCCATACCATCTTTTTTGACCCACAACTCGTGGAAGGTCTTTTGAAGAAAATCGGGCCGGGCTTCACACCCGTACCGCCGGGCCACTTCGTGATAAAGTTCTCCCACGGAAGGATAGGGATGAAACAAAGTGCCTCCGGCATCAAGAAAAACAGCTTTAAACGTGCGAATCATTCTTCATCATCGCTTTCCCCTCTGTGGGTCACGCGGCTCATAAATTGCTGGGCCAGCATGGAAGCAAGATACGGCAAAGCCTGATTTGTGCCTTGAGCATTATTGGGAGAGTCCTGAAAATAACCGGCGCTGTTGTCGCGTCCTGCAGGGTAGTTTTTAGGCGCCCCCACGGAGCTCGCACCCGAGCCTTGAGCCTTGGCTCTCTGAGCCGCCCACTGTTCGTGTTCGTCAAGATCCGCCAAAAGGGATGGAATTTCCCGGTCACTGACATTCATGTCTCGGGCTTTCAGGTATTCATCACGCGCTTCATCAAAAAACCCCTGTTCTTCGTAAGTCGCGCCGATTTGGATCTGTGCCTGGACTTGATTCGGGTCAAGTTTCAAAACGCGGCGGAAGGATTCGCGCGCGTCTTCGAAAAGCCCCTGCTGCTTGTAAATAATTCCCAGATTGTAATGCGCGATTAAAAAGTCAGGACGGTACATAACCGCCTGTTCAAGTGCCCGTTCGGCACGGTTCATTAATTCCGCCCCTTTGGGATCGTCCTTTTTGCGCATCCTGTCATAGCGGGCCGCATAAACATTGGCCAATTCAAAATGATAATCTCCATTCGCCGGTTCAAAACGGAGTGCCTCAAGAAAGGCCACTTCTGCTTCGAGCAACGCGCCCTGTTCCTTCAGTGCCAGGCCGTGCTCGAAGGCCTTACTGCCGGAACCGATTTCTGCATAAAGCGATGGGACGGGGAAAAAGAGAAGAGATAAAATCAGGATGATTTTGATCATGTGGCTTGAGAGACAAAAAGGACGGTTCTTCGACAAACTCAAAGTTACAAATGTTTGTGAAAAACCGTCCTTAAAACTTGAAACCGTTAAGCCCTTGCTCCGGCTTTTAACGCATTTAAGGCTTTATCATAGTCCGGATGCTGCGTGACTTCTTTCACATATTCAGCATATTGAATTTTCTGATCCGGTCCCACAATAAAAATCGAGCGGGAAAGAAGCCTTAATTCCTTAATCAAAACTCCGTAAGACTGGCCAAACGAAACTTCACGGTGGTCCGACAAAGTTTTGATTTTATCGGCATGAGCGGCTCCGCACCAGCGGCTTTGCGCAAACGGAAGGTCTGCGCTGACCGTTAAAACCGCCACATCCACGGGCAATTTTGAGGCTTCTTCATTGAACCGCTTGGTCTGCATATCGCAAACCGGCGTATCCAGGGAAGGAACCACGCTGATTAAAACCGTTTTACCTTTGAAATTGGCGAGTGAGACCTCGCTTAAATCATTGGCGAGAAGCTTAAAATCAGGGGCTGTTTGCCCTGCTTTTAACTCAGACCCCACGAGGGTTAATGGATTTCCTTTAAATGTTGCTGCATCTTTTCTTTCTACGGCTGACATTGAATCCTCCTTTTAAATTTGTTGCGGCAGTATACCAGAGCGGCTTACCTTGAGCAAATTATACTCAACGCGAAGTTTATCCGTTTCTTAAAAGAAACCGGCCGGGCTTTTTAAACGTCCGCTCCCCGTCCTGGACCACAGGTTCGCCATTGATAAAAACCCAGGCAATGCCTTGACTTAGGGTATCGGGGATGGCATAGGTAGCCTGGTCGCTTATTCTTTGGGGATCGAAAATAACCAGGTCAGCAACATACCCCGGCTCAATTCGCCCCCGATCCTTCAGCCCAAAGTGCTCTGCGGGAAGGGATGTCATTTTGCGGATTGCTTCGGCGAGCTCTGACTCTTTATTTTCTGGAAGGTAAGCTTTTAAAATTTTTGGAAAGGTCCCAAAGGCCCGCGGATGGGGCCCCAGGCTGCCATCGGCAATGCTGTCAGAGCCCACATCCACATAGGGTTTGGAAAGCACTTCCTGAACAACCTCTTCACTTTGAGAAAAATAAAAGGCGCTCACCTTAAAGGAAGTTCCTGCCAAAAGATCAACCAGGATTTCCTCCGGTTTTTGATTTCTTTCCTGTGCTAAAGCCTTGATACTTTTGCCCTGATAACTTCGGTAAGCGGCCACAGGAGTTGTCGCAATCACAGTGGCATCCCAATCTTTGTTCTGATCCCGGTAATAATCTTCCAGATCTTTGATAAGGGCGTCCCGTTGGGAAAGGTCCTGAAAAAATGCAACGCGGTCTTTTCTTTGGTAATAATCGTCGGGAAGCGTGACGCCAAGCTCGGCAAAGCCGGCGTTGTAAGGATAGGCATCGGCTTCTACCTGAAGCCCGCGAAGGCGTGCGGCTTCAATCAGCCGGAACGCTTCCTGAATTTTTTCCCAATTGTTTTTGCCCGCGGCCTTAAGGTGAGAAATCTGGATCCGGGCCCCGCTTTTTTCTCCAATCGCCAGGGTTTCCTTGGTGGCTTCGATCAACGTCGAGCCTTCATTTCGCATGTGAAAAGCACACACGCCGGAAAAAGACGCGACCTCACGGCATAATTCCACCAGCTCTTCTTCTTGTGCAAAAATGCCGGGGATATAAACAAGGCCGTAGGAAATTCCATACGCTCCTTGTTTCATGGCCTTCGACAAAAGTTTTTTCATCTCCTTGATTTCATCCTGCGTGGCAGCCCTGGGCTCTGCTCCCATCACAGCCATTCTGAGATTTCCGTGTCCGACCAACGCCACCATATTCGTATTCAGCCCCTCGCCTTCAAGCGTGTCGCGGTATTCATTAAAGTCTTCCCAGGGAATTTGTTCCGGAATCTCAACACCCTCCCTGGCCCAAACCGCATGAACTTGTGTTTTATGTTCTCCGAAAACGGGTGCCGCGGACATGCCGCAATTGCCCACCACTTCCGTCGTCACACCCTGCATCAATTTGTTGGCAAGCGTGGGGTAAATCAGCGGATTGAAATCCGAGTGGGTATGGGCGTCGATAAATCCGGGAGCAAGCATAAGGCCCGTGGCATCAATGACGTGCTTGGCTTCTTCAGGATTTAGCTGTCCAACTTCCACAATGGAATCATTGATCATGGCCACGTCGCCTTTAAACGCACGGGCAGAAACGCCGTCAAAAATGAGGGCGTTGCGAATAAGGTAATCATACGCCTTCTCTTGCGCCTGAACTTGGGAAGCCGTCATTAAAAAAAAGGAGAGCATGAAAAGCGCCTGCCTGAAAAAATTCTCCCGGGATAATTTCATCTTCATTTTAAGAGAAAGCCAAGTTTCTCGGCCACGGGAGGACCCAGGATGATCAAACCGATCAAGGCGGCTCCGATACAGGCAATCAAGACGGCGCCGGCGGAGATATCTTTGGCACGCTTTGCGGTCGGAGAATATTGCGGAGAAACGTGATCGGTAATAATCTCGATCACGGTGTTGAAGCATTCCACCACCCATACGGCGGCAATGGCAATAAGAATGAAGCAGAATTTCGCAAGGTCGAGCTGGATCCACCAGCAGACGGCAAGCACGAGGAGGGTCATGCCGGCATGCAGCCAGGCCATATGCTCGGTTTTTAGCATGTCGTTAAGACCTTCCCACGCATGGCCGAGACTTTTCTTAAGTTCTTTAGGCGAAAGAGATTTTTTTTTCATGTTTCCTTTTCTTTGATAGCATCTTGAGCCCAAATCATGACGGGCTGTTGTGATGCGGCTCGAGGGTCGGCTTTGGGCCCGCCGCCGGGCGGAGCCGTCTGAAGGACGGCAAAACTCCGTTGATCCACCAGATAATCACCGCAGGTAATAATCACTTTCCACATCCCGGGTTGGAATTCGCCCCGCGGTTGATCCTCCCCTTTTAATGAAGTCTTGGCTAAACGGCATTTGGTTCCTTTGAATTTTTGACGCGCAATTTCCTGCCCTTGCGGACTGATCCAGGACGCCTGAAACTCAGGATGGCGCCAAAATTCAAACGGCTTGAAAATCCCCCACCAGGTAATTTTATCCATCGCCGCAGGAAAGCTTGTGTAAGGCGGCTCACGCTTGACCTGGCCCATAAAGTTTTCATGCGCGTCGCGCGCCATACCTGCCTCGTCAAGAAGCTCCCGGACACTTTCACAATCCGCCTGGCTTGCTGCCCGAAGCTCTGGGATGGGGCTCAACAAGCTTGCCATGACGACAAAGACAAGCCAGGCTGTCCAAAAGCGACGACAGAAATAAATCATAACAGGGATTAAAAAAATTCCCAGCTTGATCAAAAATTTTTCCGGTACGCCATGAATTTGCCATAAAGCCGGTGCTTCGGCAAGATGAAAAATCATATGGAAGAGATCCAGGCCAAAGGCTAAAAGGCTCACACTTAAAAGAACAAACAAAAACTTTTTCATGACGCGGGGATGATTCGCTTATTGTGGAAGTGTTCTTCGGTGATAACCTGGCTTTGTGTACCCGGCTTTGACGACGGTATGAATTCCCCCGCGGACATAGAAATCAGCCTCGAGCTCGATGAAACGGGGTTTCAGCGCCTGCACCAAGTCATCCAGGATCTTGTTGGTTACGGCTTCGTGAAAAGCGCCTTCATTACGGTAACTCCACAAATAAAGTTTCAGGCTTTTAAGCTCCACGCAAAGTGCGGCGGGAATATAAACGATCCTCAGTGTCGCAAAGTCGGGCTGTCCGGTCTTGGGGCAAAGGCACGTGAACTCAGGGGCCTCCATACGGATTTCGTAATCCCTTTGAGGGCAAGGGTTTTTAAACACTTCCAGGCTTTTAGAGGGGTTGGCCGGCATAAGTGCGTATTTTAGCATGAAAGGTTTAAAATCCCAGGAATCTAATTTTAATAGATATTTATCTATTATTAGTAGATTCCGTTCTTGTGGAATGAGTTTGGAACTTTGTTTCAAAAGGAAACGGGCTTATGCTTTCCTTAAAAAGAAAGGAGACTTACCTTATGAAAACAAATCAACTAGTACCCATCCCGAGTTCTACCCGGGGAGAATTCCCGCTCACTTCCCCAGGAAAGGGGGTAAATGTTTGGCGGTACCTTGTAGATGACTTTCTGGAATTAGGCTGTTCGCTTTCAGAAGATCAGAAGCAATTCCTGATTGACGAATTAAGTTTTGAAGATTGCTCGGCAGAATCCCTTGAGGTTTATCCCTCTTTCTTCATTGATGGAAAGCTCGTTGTCGTGATGAACCTGGGATCCGTGGAGGATTGCTGGCTTTACGATGCCGTGCAAAAACGGATCGAAAAATACCCCTTTAAAAGAAAAAAACAGGGTTAGAGGTGGTCAAACTGACTCAAGCAGCGGTTGGAAAAAGAAAAGGAGTTTATCATGACGCCCTTCTTTTGAACCCAAAGCTTTAGCTCGTGCGGTTCGCTGTCTTCGTTCGTAATCAGATAATAAAGCCGGGGATCTTCAAGAACAACATAAGTGCCGCCGCCCAAATCTTCCACAATATCAGAGCCCCTTTGGTCAGAGGGAATAGGTTCATCATCACGCGTCACGTATATCCTGGGTTTTTCTTTTTCGTCAGACTGGTTGATGACCGTGTAAACCTCATGCCCAAGATAAATCACGCCCAAATAATCCGAGAGGGTTTCCGTTTCCCGGGCGTGCTCGAAGTCATCTGTGCGATTGGTCCAGAGCCCTTCGACAAAAAAACCCCGCTCGGCCCTTTGCCCCCTGTCCCGGTATTCCAGGGTTTGGTTGGGCAAAACACCTTTCTTGGTAGCAATCTCGCCTCCCCACCAGTTGGCACGCTCATACCCCATATAAGTTTCAGTGCTCATCTCGCCGCATTTTTTTGAATTGAAACGGTTTTCTTCTTGGGTCACAAGCGGTGGGGGCAAACCGGCTTCCGGGATGAGTTTGATCAGCGCTTCGCGGATTTTTTTCTCAAATTCCATGTTCCCGCCCTCCCCAACCTGGGCATGCACAATGATCCTGTTACTGTCCACAATATATTTGGTCGGCCACGAGCGGGTTTTGTATTTGTCCCAAAGCTTAAAGTAATTATCCAAAAAAATCGGGAACGAAAGTCCGAGGCGTTTTGCCGCTTTTTCGACATTGACTTTGTCCTTGGAAAAATCAAATTCTGGGGCGTGAATCATAATCACTTCAAAGCCGTAGGTCCGGTAATGCTGGTACCAATTTTTAATGTACCCTAGATCACGCAGGCAATTAATCGAAGTATAGTCCCAAAAATACACAAGCGTTACTTTACGGTCAAAAAATTTTCCCGGGTTAGCAGGCGGATTGATCCACATGCCCTTACCCGGAAGCGGCGGGGCTTTTTGGATGACGGGTTTATCGGGCTTTTTGCCTCCCGCATAGAGGGCATTCTGGGGAATCAACAGGACAAGGGCTGCTAAAAGAAAAGAAAAAAAGGACCGTTTTCGCACGGAATAATTATCGGCCAAATCCCCAAAACCTCAACTTCGTTAAACAGCAGAAATCTCTTCTTTACCGTGGGGGATCATGAGAGGACTGTGTATTAAAATAGCTACTGGATGGCCAAAGCAAATTTTAGAGATTTTTCAACTTCTTTGAGTTTGCTATCTTTTAATTTGGTAATGCGGCTGACCAACAATCTTTTAGGAATAGTGTTAATTACATCAAGATTGACGACACATTTCTTAGGCAGATCATCTTCAGGCCCTAAACCAACTTCAGATGGAATCTCCCTCGTGGTAGAAGTGATTTCAGCAATGGTGACATATTCACGGATCTCAACCGCCTTGCTCCGCGACAGAATTAACACGGGTCTTGTTTTGACGGGTTCAGGCAGTTTTGCCCACCAGACCTCTCCGCGTTCCATTACCAGTCATCCTGAGAGAAACTCGCCAGGCCCGCCTGGTAGAAAGCATCTCTGTCAGCTGGTTTTTCAGGCTTTTTTTGATACCCCTGCACGTACTTGGCATCCAGTTCCCCTTCTTCTTTTTCTCTGAGCCACATTTGGGCAGCTTGATTTAAAGCAGCGCTGCGGGTTAATCCTTCTTGTGAGCATCTTTTATCAATGGCAAAAAAAACGACTGTGGGCAAACTTGCAGCAAACTTAGTCACCCCCCCGAATCGACTTCTTTGAGGCAATCTGGCAGTCCTTTTTCGCAACTGCCTGTCTTTTGGGCTCATACCTGTTCACCTCCATTTTCATACCAAAGTATATCTTATAGTCATACTAATAGCAATACCATCGCTTTGAGTCATTTAAACTGTTACCGTAGAAATCGTAGTTGAGTCATTTGGTAGTGTTACCGTGGAAGCGAGGTAACCCCAATGACTATGACCACTAAACAAGAGTATCTGATGCTCCTACGGAAA
>Ga0247727_10000968_pt1 | contig 70045 bp, 69 predicted proteins | sample WisWelCaveWW1625_FD_202498 | JGI IMG/M metagenome (GOLD analysis project Ga0247727, IMG submission 202498) | Biofilm microbial communities from Wishing Well Cave, Virginia, United States - WW16-25 | ecosystem: Environmental > Aquatic > Deep subsurface > Groundwater > Cave microbial mat | place... | reverse complement strand
AAGCGTCTGGCGAACTGGCTGATCTTTTACAATGCCGAACGTCCTCACCAAGCGTTGGGCCTTCAAAGTCCTTTAGAATTCATGGTCTTAGAAAAGCCATTGTCGAAAATGTGTGTAGCTAGTACAGTTGGTTGATGTTGATGTATGACAATGCTATACTTTGTATTGCAGATGGATTGAACCGGGAGGGATTGTCGCTATGTCATCGGCTATTTCGTTGCGGTTACCCGAAGGAACTGTCAAAGCGCTGGACAAGCTAGCCAAGTCAACCGATCGCTCCAAGAGCTTTCTGATCCGCAAGGCGGTCGAGACATACTTGGCTGAGTATGCTGATTATCAGATTGCGTTGGATCGTCTTCTCGACAAGGACGATGCCGTCATCTCTGGTGGTGAGTTGAGGAAACGTCTTGGCTTCTAGGATCCTCTACAAGGCATCGGTCGAGGGGGATCTTCGCAAGATTGACAGGCCGATTGCCGCCAAGTTGCTGCAGAAGCTCGAATCTGTCCTATCGGCTAATCCTCGTGGCCGGTACTTTGTTAAAGGGAACACACGAGGGGATGTGCCGCTATCGCATCGGCGACTACCGCGTAGTCTACACTATTGTTCCGGACGGCGTGCTGGTTTTGCGTATCGCGCATCGGAAAGACGTTTACCGTTAATGGGAAAGGGGATTGATGGCTATCCCTAGCTTTCAGGAATTAATGTTACCGCTACTACGCGTTGCGGCTGATCAGGCCGAGTATAGGATCAGTGGTGTCATTGAGATGTTAGCGGATCAGTTCCGCCTCACTGCTGAGGAGAAGAATGAGCGGTTACCGAGTGGGGCCGACCGTTTGTTCGACAATCGTGCTCGATGGGCTCGTTTCTACTTGGGGAAAGCAGGTTGCTTGGACAGCACTGGGCGCGGCAGATTTTGCATCACCGAGCGAGGTTTAGATGTGGTCAAGGAAAACATAGTCGAAGTAGATTTGAAGTTTCTGGGTCGGTTCCCCGAATTCGCTGCGTTCTACCACGGATCTCGTGGTATTGGAGAGCAGGGGATGTTTGTGAAGGGAGATGACGGAGAGGTATCGCAGACACCGGAAGAGGCGTTGGAGGCAAGCTATCAAAGCCTGCGAAGCGCTTTGCAGCAGGAGTTGTTAGATCGTGTTAAGCAATGCTCTTCCGCTTTCTTTGAGCGGTTGGTGGTCGATCTGCTTGTCGCCATGGGTTATGGAGGTTCTAGGAAAGATGCAGGACAAGCGGTGGGTCGGACTGGTGACGATGGAATTGATGGGATTATTAAAGAGGATCGATTGGGGTTGGACACCGTTTGTATCCAAGCAAAGAAGTGGGATGGGTCGGTTGGGCGGCCCGTTGTCCAAGCTTTTGCCGGTAGTCTTGAGGGGCATCGTGCTAGGAAAGGTGTGTTGATTACGACATCTCAATTTACCTCAGATGCTAAGGAGTATGTTAATCGGATTGAGCGGAGGATTGTATTGATAGATGGTGAGCAGCTTGTTCAGTTGATGATTGACCACGGTATCGGTGTAACCGATGCGGCTCGGTACGAGGTGAAGAAGGCAGATGCGGATTACTTTGAAGCGGAATAGCATGTGAGACAAAGACTGTTATGAATGCTGTATATTTTGAGAAGCATGGGGGATTGGAGGTCCTGAAGTACGGGGAGTTGCCGACGCCGAAGGTGCGGGCGGGAGAGGTGCTCGTCCGGGTCGAGGCGGGTGCGCTGAATCATCTCGACCTCTGGGTGCGGATGGGGCTTGGGATTTCGGTCCCGATGCCGCATGTGCTCGGTTCAGAGATTGCCGGGACGATCGAGGTACTCGGTGCGGGTGTCTCAGGATGGAAGCGGGGAGATCGGGTACTGGTGGCTCCTGGCGTGTCGTGCGGCGCGTGCTCGGCGTGCCGCAGCGGTCACGACAGCCGCTGCCCGTCGTTCCAGATCATTGGCTTTCAGCGCAACGGCGGCTACGCGACCCACGCTGTGGTGCCATCAGCCAATCTTATCGCTATCTCGGATGCGTTGTCATACGAGGAGTGGGCGGCGACGCCGCTCGTGTTCCTGACGGCGTGGCATATGCTGATGACGCGCGCGGCGCTCAAGCCGGGTGAGACGGTGCTGGTGCATGCGGCGGGGAGCGGCGTGGGGAGCGCGGCGATTCAAGTCGCGAAGCTCGCCGGTGCCCGCGTCTTCGCGACGGCGTCCACGAAAGCCAAGTTGGCGATGGCGAAACGGCTCGGCGCGGATGAGGCGATCGACTATACTGAGGGAGATTTTGCGCAGGCAGCGCGTGACCTGACCGGGGGGCGCGGCGTTGATGTGGTGCTTGAGCATATCGGGCAGCAGACGTGGACGGGCAGCTTGACGGCGCTGGTGCGCGGTGGGCGGCTCGTGACGTGCGGTGCGACGAGCGGGCCGAAGGTGGAGATCGATCTACGGCACTTCTTCACGCGGGAGTTGTCAGTGGTTGGTTGCTACATGGGCGGTCGCGCGGAGCTGGATCGCGTGTTGGAGTTGGTAGGGCAGGGGCGTTTGAAGCCGGTGGTTGATGCGGTGATGCCACTTAAGGAGGCGGCGCGGGCTCAAGCTCGCATGGAAGGCCGCTGGCAGTTTGGGAAGATTGTTCTGAAACCGTCATAAGAGCGGTGACAGGGGACAAGTGACAGGTGACGTAAGAGTTGAGGTAGTTTGACAGAGAGGGTGAGGGGTTAGTGGTTTTGTCACCAGTCACCCGTCCCTTGTCACATGTTTGTCATTTGTAAGGAGGAATCATGAGTCGTCAATACAACAAAGTCAATCGGCGGAAGCGGCGTGAGGCGCTCGAGAAGCGTCACCGCGCTCGCGTCCGTGCCGCGAAGACCGCTACCAAAGCGTAACTCAGCCACTTTGGCTGAGAATCGGACGCAAGACACAAGTAAGAGCTACGTTGCTTCGTGTGGGTTTTCCTTGTATCTTGTAGCTTGCGTCTTGAGTCCGGTGCTCTAAATCGCTTGGAGCACGAAGCACTTGAGGTAGTGCGTCTCCGGTGTTGAGAGGAGGATCGGGTGGTCGGGTGGTTGCAGCCGATGCTCGATGATGCGGACTTGACGCTGGGCTTCGGAGGCAGCTCGCTGCAGGATCTGTAGGAACTTCTCCTCGGAGAGGTTGTGAGAGCAGGAGCAGGTGACGAGATATCCGCCCGGCTCCAGGATGCGGAGTGCGCGAGTGTTGAGCTGGCCGTACCCTCTGGCAGCATCGGCGATGTCGCCCTTGGCTTTCGCGAACGCTGGCGGGTCGAGAATCACCATCTGGAAGCGGCGGTCGCGCTGCTCGTACACCTTTAGTGTGTCGAAAACGTTGGCTTCCTCGGGGGTGATATTCTCGAGTCCGTTCAGCGCAACATTGGCGCGCAGCATCTGCAGCGCGGGGCCGGAGCTCTCGAGGGCTGTGACACGGGCGGCGCGTCGAGCAGCATGCAGGGCAAATCCCCCCTGATAGGCGAAGCAGTCGAGCACCTCACCGCTGGCGTACTGCGCCGCGACTAGGCGATTGTCGCGTTGATCCAGATAAAGCCCCGTTTTCTGTCCATCCCATACGTCCACCAGTAGTCGGACATCGCCCTCGTGAATCTCGATGTGGTCTGGCCGCTCGCCATAGGGGACTTGTTTGACGGGATCGAGGCCCTCGAAAGCACGTACCGAGGCGTCGTTGCGGACGACGATGCAGCGCGGTTTGACCAGCTCGACGAGCGATTCGATGATGAACGACTTGATGCGGTCAATGCCGAGGCAGAGCGTTTGGATGACGAGGACGTCGTTGTAGCGGTCGACGATCAGGCCGGGGCAGAGATCGGCTTCTGAGGAGACGAGTCGCATGCCGTTGGTGCGATCGGCCAGCGGGCGTCGCCGCTCGATGGCGTCGGACAGGCGCGCGCGCCAAAACGCGGCATCCGGCACGTCACCATTGGTCGCGATCATGCGGAGCGCGATTTTGGAGCGTGGGTTGAAGAAGGCGGTGCCAAGCCGATGGCGCTGCAGGTCGTATACTTCGACGATCTCCCCGGCAAGTGTCTGATCGGCATCAGCCAGATCATCTCGGTAGATCCAGAGGTGTCCTCGTCGGTGCCAGGCAAAACCCTTGGGTGTAATCGTGACGGATCCAGCAATTGAGGACATAGAGGTATTGTAGGGGCTGGCGAGGCCGGTGGCAAGGCGCGTGAATGAACAGTGGGGGAGGCCGCGAGTGGGCAGACGTGAGATGCGGACGGGGGACTCGCTGACACCGAACCTTAGACGTGGGTAGTGGGCTGCGCCATCCGGCAGACATGGGACGTGCGTCTGCCAGCTGTGTGCGTTGCCTGTCCGCGTCTTACTTTCTAGTTTTCCGTTTACACACTGTTCCGGCCGGCTGCTTGCGTCTAACGTCCGGTCTCTAAGAGAGTCCTACGTCTGACGTCCGGTGCTAGCGGGTCATGCGTCTGGTTCTCGTCGTCGTTGCGGCGGCGGCGGGTTCTATGCTACCCTATGCTGAGAGCACCGAACACCATGGCGGCAGGGCCGCGCTGGGTCCGAGCCGCCAGCAGCGCAAGGAGCAAGGAGGAGACATATGTGTGGAACGATCATATGGCGACGACGCGCGACGCAGCGATGCGCCGCGGATCGGCCCAGCCCTTCGGGTTGCGGCGGCAGCCGATCAGCCACGGCGTTGCTCCTCCTCGACGTGTCGCTCGCACTGACACGCCTTCATCGTCGCGCCTTGTGGCTGACCGGCTGGCGCTCGCAACGCGGCCTTGTCTCCAGGAGGTTCGGTGCTCTTGTGGAGGTTTGTCAATGAAGGTGGCGGTGGAGGAGATTCCGGGGGCGCGTGTCGAAGCGCGGTGCCAGCATTTCGGCGCCTGCGGCGGCTGCAGCATCCAAGACATCGCTTACGACGCGCAGCTGGAGTGGAAGCGCCAGCGATTGATGACGTTGATGGAGCGGGTGCCTGCGTTTGGACAGGTGCCGGTGACGATCGTCGGGTTGCCGGAGCCGTGGCGTTACCGCAACAAGATGGAGTTTACGTTTGGCCAAGAGGGCGACGAGCTGCATCTGGGATTGCATCGCCGTGGCTCCTTCTGGAAGATCGTGGATATTCATGACTGTCTGTTGATTCATCCGGCGGTATCGCAGGTGGTACAGACGGTGCGTGCCGCTGCGACGCAGAGCCGTCTGCCGGCCTACAATCCGAAGACGCACGTCGGTTTCTGGCGGTATCTGGTGGTGCGGTGCAGCCGTGCGACGGGGCAGTTGATGGTGCTTTGCATCACCAACCGTGGCGAACGGTTACCGGTGGACCGACTGGCGGCGGCGGTGACGAAGGCGCATCCGGAGGTGGCGAGCTTCTGGTGGGGTGTGACGAGCCGCGTGGCGGACGTCGCCGTCCCGGAATCGCTGACGTGCCTCCTAGGTGAGGAGATGCTCGAGGAGCAGATCGGGCATGTGCAGATCCGCATTCATCCGCTGAATTTTATCCAGCCGAGCGTCGAGCAGGCGGAGCGGATCTACGAGGGGATCGCCGAGGCGGCCGGATTGAGCGGCTGGCAGATGGTGTACGATCTCTACTGCGGCGTCGGGGCGATCGGGCTGTATCTGGCGCGGCGCGCCGGTCGCGTCATCGGTATTGAGAGCGAGCAGAACAATGTTGATCTCGCCATGCGCAATGTTCAGCTAAACCACTTGGATAACATGATCGTCGTCGCAGGGAAGGTTGAGGTGCTGCTGACAACGCCGGCGTTCCGGGATGCTCCGTCGCCGGATCTGATCGTGGTCGATCCGCCGCGCGCCGGCGTGGGCAAGGCGGTGATCGGGTTGCTGGCGCGCCTCCTGCCGCGCCGCCTGATCTATGTTTCTTGCAACCCTGAGAGTCTGGTGCAGGATCTCGGGGCGCTCTATATCCGCACGCGAGCGTACCGCCTCACGCGCGTGACGGCGTATGATATGTTTGCCCACACGCAGCACATGGAGGCGATGGTCGTCCTCGACCGCGTATAAACCAGCCGTCTTTGCGCTTGACGCTTGCTACTCGCCTGGCTACACTGCAGTCACAATCTGGATGATTCTTGGGTACTCCACCTAACGGTGGAGGGAGAGTAGGGAAACCCGTGCGAGTCGGGTGCAGATCCGCTACTGTAACCCCTGTAGGTTGCCTTAGCTGAGGGCCACTGTCCGCCGCGTGTCTTGGGGGATGGGAAGGCGCTAAGGTGGGGGAAGTCAGGAGACCTGCCCAAGGATGGAGCGCTTCGCGCAGTAGGCGCGCAGCCGTTCACCGGTCGCTTCGTGGAGTAAGCCGAGGGTGAAGTGAGTAACCATCTTCTCCCCGACGCAACTCGTCGGGTTTTTTTGTCCAATCGCGTTCCTTGGAGACGAGTATCTTCGTCGCCACGCCCCCATGTTCGGCGATCCACATCCCTGAACACGCGCCGTTCGTTTGTGCTCGTGACTGGCGGCGCCCGTAGCGGTAAGAGTCGGTTCGCACTTCAACTGGCGCATCGGTGGGGTACCCGCATCGTCTATATCGTCACATGCCGTCCGGATCGTCGTGATCGAGAGCTTGCCGAGCGCATCGCGTTGCATCGCAGCCAGCGTCCCGCATCGTGGCAGACCATCGAACATCCTGACGATCTCCCATTAGCGATCTCAAAGGTGTCTCTGCGGCGTGATGGCATCATCGTCGATTGCCTGACGATGTACGTGGCTGAGTTGTTGATGCAGCAGCGGTCGGATCGGGCGATCGTAGGCCGTGTGCGTCGGCTCTGTCGGGCGATGCGCGATGTGCCGCTGCCGACCGTCATGGTGACGAACGAGGTGGGATGCGGTGTGGTGCCGTCGCATGAGATGGGGCGTCGCTTCCGCGATCTCGCCGGTACGGCCAATCAGATGGCGGCGGAGCACGCCGATCAGGTGATTTGGATGGTGTCGGGGCTTGCGGTGCCGATCAAGGGAGATGGTATCACTGCGAACGTGGTGAGTGCCGATGCGTGAGCAAGAGTTGCTGTCGATAACGGTCGATCCGGTCGATGAGGTGATGATGCGTCGGGCGCAGGCTCGACTGGATCAGCTGACGAAGCCGGTCGGGAGCTTGGGGCGGCTCGAGGAGTTGGCCAGACGGTTAGCCGGCATTCTGCGTACGGAGCGTCCATCGATCACCTCCAAAGTCATCATCACTATAGCGGGCGATCACGGTGTAGCGCAGGAAGGTGTCAGTGCCTATCCACAGGCTGTGACGCCTCAGATGGTGCTGAATTTTTTGCGAGGGGGTGCGGCGATCAACGTGTTGGCCAGGCACGTTGACGCGCGGCTGATCGTGGTTGATATGGGCGTTGCCGCATCGCTCGATCCGCATCCGCAGTTGATCATCAGGAAGATCGGCTATGGGACCGGCAACATGGCGGTGGGTCCGGCGATGACGCGCGAGCAGGCGCTGGAGGCGATCCGGAGCGGTTGCGAGGTGGTCGAGGATGAGATGCGTCGTGGCGCTGATCTCATTGGCACCGGCGACATGGGCATCGGGAACACGACGGCGTCCAGCGCGATCGTGGCCGCGATGAGCGGCGAGCCGGCTGAGCGGGTGACGGGACGCGGAACCGGCGTCGATGACAGCGGGTATGCCCGGAAGGTGCGTGTGATCCAGCGAGCGCTGGGGGTAAATCGTCCGGATCGGCGCGATCCGCTGGATGTGTTGGCGAAGGTCGGGGGGTTCGAGATCGCCGGGCTGGTCGGCGTCATCCTTGGCGCGGCTCGGGCGCATCGACCGGTGGCGATCGATGGGTTCATCTCGGGTGCGGCTGCGTTGGTCGCCGCGGGACTCGAGCCCAATGCCGCAGGGTATCTCATCGCGTCACATCGCTCGCAGGAGATCGGGCATCGCATCGTGCTGGAGCGGTTGGGGTTGACACCACTGCTCGACCTTGAGATGCGGCTGGGGGAGGGGACGGGAGCGGCGTTGGCGATGCCGATCATCGAGTCGGCATGCAAGGTGCTCAACGAGATGGCAACGTTTGATGATGCACAGGTGGCTGGCCGGCTCTGATCCGTTATTCTCTGGGGTCAGACCCCAAGACGAGCAGCCCGGACGCGGCGTGGGGTCTGACCCCGTTGGCGGACTGGGGTGAAGCGGCAAGGATGGTCAGGAGGTTTAGGAGATGAGACGTTTACTCGTGGCCATCGGCTGTCTGACGATCCTACCGTTCGGGGCGCGTGGTGCAGTCACCGATGAGGATTGTGGCGGATCGCTCCTTTGGTTTCCGGTCGTCGGGCTTGGGGTGGGTGCTGCGTTAGTCGGTGTGCATCGCGCCTTGTCTCCATTGCTGTCGCAGCCGGTCGTTGCAGCGATACTCTTGATCGCTTGGGCGGTGTTGACGGGCGCCATGCATCTCGACGGCTTCGGCGATCTCTGCGATGGTCTATATGGTGGCAAGACGCCTGCGGCGCGCCTGACGATCATGAAGGATCCGCATATCGGAGTGATGGCGGTGGTAGCGATCGGTTGTCTCCTGATGCTAAAGTTTGCGTTGTTAGGTAGTCTTACGACGCGTGGTGTGATGGTGCGCGCGTTGTTGCTCAGCCCGTGTCTAGGGCGGTGGTCGATGGTGCTGTTGGCGACGACCATGCCGTACGCCAGGGCCGAGGGTGGTACGGGAGCGCCGTTCGTGCGTTCTGCGTGCGTCAGTTCTCTGATTGTTGCGACCGCGATAGCGTTGGCTGCGGCATGGGGGATTGGCGGTGGACGCGGGCTTGTGGTGTGCGTTATCGCCGTTGGCATTTCGCTCATCCTGCGTCGTGTGTGTGGTCGTTTGCTCGGTGGTATCACGGGCGATGGGTTGGGGGCGGTGGGGGAGTTGGTGGAAGCGGGTGTGTTGATCGGGTGCGTGGTGTAGGGGATGATGCCGCAAGTCGATGTGAAGCGAGTACACGGTGGGAACGTCTGGGAGTTGGAGCGGGCGCTTGGTGTGACACGCGATCGGATGCTCGACTTCAGCATCGACGTCAATCCGCTCGGCTCTCCAACGGGAATCCGATCCATCATCGAGCAGACGATCGACGAGATTCAGCACTACCCTGATCCTGACGCGCAGGCGTTCCGGGAAGCGATCGCCTCCCCCCATCGGATATCGGTGGAATCGGTGCTGCCGGGCAACGGTTCTGCCGAGTTGATCGCGTTGCTGGCAGCATTCAAGCCGCTGACCAAGGCGTTAGTTGCAGTGCCGACGTTCACCGAGTACGAGTGGGCGCTCGCCCGGCGAGGCGTCGAGGTCGTCTGCGCGTGCGCCGAGGAGACCAACGGATTCCGCCATGACTGGGAAGCGCAGATGTGGCGGGAACGGTTGGACGGCGTGCAGATGGTCTTCGTCTGCAATCCGAACAATCCAACTGGCGTGGCGCTCTCGAAGGAGCGCGCGCTCTGGTTGGCCGATCGTTGCCGGGAGAGCGGTGCGTTGCTGGTGGTGGATGAGGCGTATGTCGATTTCGCGGAGCATTCTGAGGCGGTGAGCGTCGCGTCAGAGGCGGCTGCACTCGACAACCTCATCGTGCTGCGGTCGCTCACCAAGTGGTTTGCCGTGCCGGGGCTGCGGCTTGGCTATCTCGTGGCGCATCCGGAGCTCGTCGGTCGACTTCGCGAGTGGCAATCGCCGTGGCCGCTGAATAGCTTCGCCTTGGCAGCGGGTCCAGCGCTGTTGGCGGATGCAGCGTTCACCGAGCGATCCCGAACGACGATGGCCGGTCTGCGCCACACGTTCTACCGTCAGCTCCAGAGTATTCCCGGTCTGCAGCCGTTTCCTTCATCGGCAAACTTCTTTCTCTGCCGGTTGACTGCGCGATCGATGAGCGCTGCGGATCTGTGGCGTGCGCTGGCGAAGCGGGGCGTGCTGATCCGCCACTGCGATGATTTCACGGGGCTCGAGCCGGGGCGGTTCATCCGGTTGGCTGTGCGCAACGCCGAGGAGAACGAGCGGCTCATCGTGGCGTTACGTGAGGTGTTGAGCGATGCCGGCTGAGAGCGCCTTCCATCACCTCCCGCGGCCGCGCTGGGCCAAGCCGCAAGCCGCGCTAGGCGCGCGGAGGCAGCCGATGCCGGAGGAGCGCATCGGCGACGCAGCGCAACGCCGCGCGGCGCCGCGGATCGGCCCAGCCCGACGGGTTGCGGCGGCCCGGTCCAGCGGCGGCGTTGCTCCTCCTCGACGTCCTCCAGGGAGGACGCCTTCGTCGTCGCGCCTGGCCGCTGGAGCTAGGGCGCACGCAACGCGGTTCGCGCGAGGTGATGGAAGGCGCTCTAGAGCATTGATGATTCAGGGGACCGGCTCCAGCGTCGGCAAGAGCCTACTCGTCACGGCGCTCTGTCGCATCTTCACGCAAGACGGGCACCGCGTGCGGCCGTTCAAGGCGCAGAACATGTCCAACAACGCTGCGGTGACGGTGGACGGAGGGGAGATTGGTCGCGCTCAGGCGGAGCAGGCGATGGCGTGTCGGGCGGAGCCGTCCGTGCAGATGAATCCGATCCTGCTCAAGCCATGCAGCGATATCGGCTCGCAAGTCGTGCTGCTGGGACGCGCGATCGGCACCATGAGCGCGCAGGAGTATCGGGCGAAGAAGCCGCGGCTCTTGCCGGTGGTGACCGAAGCGCTGCAGGCGCTGATGGAGGAGGCGGAGATCGTCGTCATCGAGGGAGCCGGCAGTCCCGCCGAGATCAACTTGAAGGCAGATGATTGCGTGAATATGTGGGTGGCGAAACAAGCGGGGGCTGCGGTACTGCTGGTCGGCGACATTGACCGCGGCGGCGTCTTTGCGCAATTGGTCGGTACGATGGAGTTGCTCGACGATGAGGAGCGACGCCTCGTCCGGGGCTTTCTCATCAACAAGTTCCGCGGCGATTTCAGCTTGCTGGAGCCCGGGGTGCGGTGGCTTGAGGCGCGTTGCGGACGTCCGGTGCTCGGGACGATTCCGTATCTCACCGACATCGAGCTGGCGGAGGAGGATGCCGCGCCGCTGGAGCAACATGGGGCCGGTGGCAACGGAAACGGCCATGGTCGGTTGCGTATCGAGGTGGTGCGGTTGCCGCGAATCAGCAACTTCACCGACTTCGATGCGCTGCAGCGCGAGCCGGATGTGCAGCTGATGTTCGTCGACCGTCCGTCCTCTGGTCCGCTGCCTGACGCGGTGATACTGCCGGGGACCAAGAGCACCATCGCCGATCTCGGCATGGTGCGCGAGCGTGGCTTCGACGGATATCTGCGGGCGTGCGTGGAGGCGGGGCGCGAGCTGGTGGGGATCTGCGGCGGCTTTCAGATGTTGGGTGAGACGATCCGCGATCCGGATCGCGTCGAGTCGCCGAAGGGCGTCGCACAGGGACTAGGGTTCTTGCCGTTGACGACGGTGTTCCATGGAGAGAAGCTCGTCGCGCAGGTGAAGGGTGTGCATGTGGAGAGCGGGCTGCCGATCGGCGGCTACGAGATTCACATGGGGCGGATGGAGCAGATGCCGGATGGCGATGCCGCGGTGCGGATCTCAGAGCGATCGGGGGTGGCGACGGACGCACTGGATGGTTTTCGAGCGCGCGAGCGACGCGTGTGGGGTACGCATGTGCACGGTCTGTTCGATACGGCAGCGTTCAGAACGTGGTGGCTCGATCGGCTGCGGGATCGTCGGAAGCTGTTGGCTCCGTCGCGTTGGACGGGGACAGGGGCACATGCTTCGGCCGGCGATCGCTACGACCGTCTGGCGTCGGCGGTTCGGCAGCATCTCGATATGCGGCGAGTGTACGAGCTGGTGGGCGTTGATCATGACTGAAGCGCTTGTACCGATGTTGGCGTTAGCGTATGGGGCGGATTTGGCGTTCGGCGATCCGCGGTGGATGCCGCATCCTGTACGGGGGATGGGATGGGCGATCGAGAGCGGCGAACGATTGCTGCGGCGGTTGATGCCGTGGGAGCGTTGGGCGGGTGTGTTACTCGTGATCGGCGTCGTCGGCGGATGCTACGGGCTGACAGTGTGGTTGCTCGATACGGTTCGGAATTACTCCGAGGTGTGGGGATTCGTGGCTGGCGCGTTTCTCCTCTATACGTGCTTATCGACGAGGGATCTGGCGACGGAGAGTTGGGGGGTGTTCAGCGCGTTGGCGGCGCGCGACCTGCCGTTGGCTCGGCGCAGAGTATCGATGATTGTAGGGCGTGACACCGATCGGCTCGATGAGCCGGAGATCGTCCGGGCGACCGTCGAAACGATCGCTGAGAGCACGTTGGATGGCATTCTCTCGCCGCTGTTCTATTTCGTGCTGGGCGGCGTGCCGTTGGCGGTGGCGTACAAAGCGATCAACACGCTCGACTCGATGATCGGGCATCGGTCGGCCCGTTACATTCGCTTCGGCTGGGCTGCGGCGAAGCTGGATACGCTGGCCAACTGGGTGCCTGCACGGTTGGCTGCTCCGCTCTTTGCGATTGCCGCGCGGCTCGGCGGCTACGCGGTCGGTGCCAGCTGGCGTTGCGCCTGGCGGGACGGCAGCGGCGGGCCGGTGCCGAACGCCGGCATCCCGGAGGCGGCGATGGCCGGCGCGCTCGGAGTGCGGATCGGTGGGGTGAACTATTACGGCGGTCAGCCGGTCGAGATGCCATCTATGGGTGACCCGAACCGTCCGCTGGAGTCGCAGCGGATCGCCGAAGCCATTCGTCTGATGTACGTCTGCTCCGTCGTCGCATGGCTCGTATCCATTGGGATCTGTTGGGTGAGGGTGGGATGGTGAGCGCGCCGCGCCTCGTCATCGCCGGGACGCACAGCGGCGTCGGCAAGACGACCGTGGCGATCGGTCTGATGGCTGCTCTGGCGCGGCGAGGGATAGTGGTGCAGCCGTTCAAGGTAGGTCCCGACTATATCGATCCGGGACATCACAGTCGCGTCGCGGGACGTCCATCGCGGAACCTCGATACCTGGATGTTGCGACAGGGTCAGATCTGCGGTGTGTTTCAACGTGCTGCAGCGGGGGCCGGTGTGTCGATGATCGAAGGTGTCATGGGGTTGTTCGATGGTCGCGCTCCCACGAGCGAGCGGGGCAGTACGGCGGAGCTGGCGAAGTGGTTGCGCGCGCCGGTGATTCTGGTAGTGGATGGCAGCCGCATGGCGCGATCGGCGGCGGCACTGCTCCACGGCTTCTTGACGTTCGAGCCGCGGCTGCGGCTCACCGGTGTGATCGTCAATCGGGTGAGCCGGACGCACTACGAGCTGATTCAACGCGCGTGTCAGTTTCACGGCAGCATCCCGCTGCTGGGTTACGTGCCGCGTGACGCTGAGCTGACGATTCCAGAGCGGCATCTCGGGCTCGTACCGGCGCCGGAGGATGACCGTGTGGCGCGGGTGGCGAAGCGGTTGGCGGATGTGATGGAGCAGACGGTCAATCTGCATCGGTTGACGCGGATCGCTGACAGCGCCTCCCCGTTGCCATCAGCGCCACCACTGTGGCCGCGGCGCAACGGATCGGCCCAGCGCGTTCGGATCGGCGTGGCGCAGGATCGGGCGTTTCACTTTTACTATCCGGAGAATCTGGAAGCGCTGACCGAGTATGGCGCGGAGTTGGTGACGTTCAGTCCGTTGGCAGATGAGCGGTTGCCCGATGCGCTCGACGCGCTGTACATCGGCGGCGGATTTCCAGAACTCTTCGCCGATGAGCTGTCGCGCAACGCTGCCATGCGCTCGGCGATCCGGCGAGCGATCGGTGCCGGCGTACCGACGTACGCGGAGTGCGGTGGTCTCATGTATCTGGCCAAGCGGTTGTGTGATGTACAGGGACGTCCGCACTCGATGGTCGGCGCGTTGCCCGGCACGGTCCGGATGACGGATCGTCTGCAGCACTTCGGCTACGCGACGGTTCATCCGTTGCGCGACACGATCCTGGCGCGCGCGGACGACTCGATCAAGGGGCATGAGTTCCACTGCTCCGTCTGGGATCGGCCGATATCACCGCGTCAGGCGGCGTATCGGGTGGCGCAGCAGCGGGAGTCTGCCAGACTGGAAGGATTCTCGAACGCCAATTTGCTGGCGTCGTACATCCATGTGCATTTTTTGACGAACGTGCGGTGGGCGCGCGGCTTTGTCGAGTCCGCCCGCTGCTGGAAGAGCCGTAGGTCGTGAGACGTCGTTCGTGAAGCGTGAAGCGTGAAAACAAACCTCTGGGCGCTTTACGAATCACGAACGGCCGAACCACGCTTCACGGAGTTTTGGCGCCTCAGAGGTGCGCACGACGCTTCACGTGGCTATAAGAAGGATGTCGGACCGATGACGGGAAGTCCGTGATCCGCCGGATGCCTCGGCGGAGAGTCGGACGCTGCCCCGCAACTGTGATCCTGCTCCGGCGGGTGCCGGAGAAGCGTTCTTGACCGTGCGTAGCTGGTGGTACGCGGCTGCGCGATAGCCACTGTCGGCCGAGCGTCTTGGCGGATGGGAAGGCGGTCAGGAGTCAGGTGAGCCAGGAGACCGATCGATCCGGTGGTGTGTGGGTTGTCTTTCCGAGGGGGAGGAGTGTCATGCGTATCGCAGCGGTTGTTGGTATTGTGTTATTGGGAATGGGGATGGGGTCTGGTGTGGGTTGGGCAGGTAGCGTCAAGACTCGGGCGGAAGAAGTCGTGGTGACGGCGACCCGGACGGATCAGCCGAGACATCAGCTCACCAAGTCGGTCAGCTTTGTGACAGGCGAGATGATCGAACGTCAGCGCACGGATGCGACGCTCGAGGTGTTGCGGACCGTCCCCGGCGTTTTCATTCGACGCAGCGGTGCCGCAGGGCGCACGACATCCGCCATTATCCGCGGCTCATCCGACGATCAGGTGCTCGTGTTCATCGATGGCGCTGAGGCGAGTAGTCCAACGCTGGGCAGCTTCAACTTCGCCAACTTACCGGCGGATTTCATCGAGCGGATCGAGGTGCTGCGCGGTTCCTCCAGCACCCTCTACGGTTCCAAGGCAATCGGCGGCGTCATCAATATCACCACTAAGCGTGGCACAGGACCGGCTCGCACCAGCTATCTGCAGGAGTTCGGCACGCTGCGCACGTTCCGGGAGACGCTGGCGACGCAGGGGGAGGCGGGGCGCCTCGGATACCACCTCGGTGTCAACCGTTTGGACAGCCGAGGGCTGAGCACGGGCGACGATGTCGAGCAGACGCATGTCGCGGCCACGAGTAACGTGGAGCTATTGGAGCAGCTGCAGTGGGATGTGGCGCTGAACTTTGGTGATTCGCATGTCGGAATCGACGATGGCGCGTTTCGCCCTGATCCAAACCGATTCATCGAGCGGGAGCATCTGGTGTTGAGCACGACGCTGACGGGTCGGCCGATCGAGGCGTGGGAGCAGGAGTTGCGCTTGACGCTCAACGATGATGACGTGCTCGATATCGACCTGGGGAATCCGGGTACGACGCAGGCGTTTGCGAGAAGCCGTATCAATTCGACGCGGTATGGTGTTGATTGGCTCCATCGGCTGCATTTGGCGCCGATCGGGTTGACGACGCTTGGCGCGGAGATTCGAGACGAGGAGGCCGAGGTCAGCTCGTTTAGCAAGACCGCGTTTATCTGGGCGGGATTTCTGCAGCACCAGCTTGATCCGACGGAGCATCTGACGCTCATCGGTGGTGTGCGGCAGACGCATCACAACTTCTTCGGCCATGAGACGACTGCCGAGGGGTCGGCATCGTATCGTATTCCGGCGACCGGTACGCGGCTGCGGAGTAGCTACAGCCAAGGTTATCGCGCCCCCGATCTGAACGACCTCTTCTTCCCGAATTTCGGCAACGTCAACCTGCTGCCGGAAACGAGCGATACCATCGAGTTCGGCGTTGGGCAGGCGTGGTGTGACGGGCGCTTCGATGCCGAGCTGACGGCGTTCCGCACGGAGGTGGAGCAGTTGATCCAGGCGGTGCGTGTCACGCCGACCACCACGCAGGCGCAGAATATCAGTCAGGCGCAGATGGAGGGTGTGGAGCTGGAGGGGCGCGCCGAGCTGCGGCCCGACCTGCACTTGTCGACTCATTGGACGTACACCGATGCGTTCGAGGAGCCGTCGGGCGAGGAGCTGACGCGTACACCGCGATACGTGGCGGGGGTTGGGCTCGACTATGACTTCCTCAGTCGGTGGCAGCTGCATCTCGAGGCGTTGCAGGTGGGACACACGGAGGAGAGTGTGGCGACCAATCGTCGGCAGCGCGTCAAACACTACTTGGTGGTTGATGGAGCGCTGACGTTTCGAGCCACCGATCACTTTCAATTGTACGGTCGCGTCGAGAATCTGCTAGATGAGAAGTATCACGAAGTGCTCGGATTTCAGACGCCTGGGACGCTGTTCTTCATCGGCGGCAAAGTGGAGATGTGAGAGTGCTTTTCAACGCGTTCGTGGACGGATTGATGGAGGTTAGTTTGCGGGTCCTGTCGCCTTCGGGATTACACCCCGCAAAGTCCCTCGCTGTGCTCGGTGTACTTTGCGGGGTCCCCAGCTTTCCGCCGTCCGTCCTCGCTGAACGCTCCGGGCGGGCGGCGGAAGGCCTTCCCTCCGGCGCCACCCGCAAACTGGCTTCGTACCGTGCCGGTGAGTTTGCGTTGAAAAGCGCGAGGGTTGAAGGGGTGATAGGCAAGAGGGATGAGTTCTCATTTCTTGGGATTCCCGCGAGCTTACTCCACCCGTTGGGAGATTGGGTGGATCAGGGTTTGGTATGTGAGATGCGTTGGATGAGGAGGGTGGTGTGATGAATGGATCACGGCATCCGATCTACGAGGTGATCGATGCGCGTCGCGATGTGCGGCGGTTTCGGTCTGATCCGGTGCCGGAGGAGGTGTTGTGGCGGTTGCTGGAGGCGGCGCATCACGCGCCGTCGGTCGGGTTCATGCAGCCGTGGAACTTCATCGTGGTGCGCGATGCCGCGGTGAAGGCATCGGTGAAGCAGGCGTTTGAGGAAGAGAATGCGCGGGCAGCGCGGCACTACCGCGGACGGCGCCGGGCGTTGTACGACAGCTTGAAGCTGGAAGGGATCATCGAAGCGCCGGTCAATCTGTGCGTCACGTGTGATCGTTCACGGTTTGGGCCGCACGTGTTGGGTCGGAACAGCATGCTGGAGACTGATCTCTTCAGCACCTGCTGCGCCATCCAGAATCTCTGGCTGGCGGCTCGGGCTGAAGAGGTCGGCGTGGGTTGGGTAAGTATCATACAGATGGAGCGGCTGCGTCGGATCTTGCGTGTGCCGAAGCGCGTGGCGATCGTGGCGTATCTGTGTGTCGGTTATCCGGAGACGTGGCTGCCACAGCCGGAGCTGGAGTTGGTCGGTTGGGCGCCGCGTCTGCCGTTGCATGAGTTGGTGTTTCATGATCGCTGGGGGCGGCGCGATCGCATCGGTCGATGCGGTGCCGAAGTGTCCTCACGCGCCTCAGTGACGTTGGCGGGTCCTGACGCTGCGCGTGCCCCACGGCCGTCCTCGCAATACCGTGGTTCAACCGTTTTGCCCGAAGACCATGGCGTGTGGAAAGCGAAAGGGGAAGCTCCGGGCGGGCGTGGGGCCCCCCGCTCCGCGCCACCCGCCAACGTCACTGCAACGTAGAGCAGCGTTTGAAAAGGAGGTAGGTGACTATGTTGATGGATTACGTGCAACAAGGCGGTCCGGTCATGTATCCGTTGTTGGCATGTTCGGTGATCGCGCTAACGGTGGTGACGGAGCGGCTGATCTTTTGGATACGGATGCGGCGGGCCAAGGAGCCGGAGAAGGTGAAGCAATTGCTGCGTCTGGTGCGGCAGGGGAGTTACGAGCAGGCGTGTGAATTGGGGCGCGCCGGCCATGATCCGATCCTGCGGGTGCTGGCGTGCGGGGTGGCGGATCGAGCGTTGGCACCCAATCTCTCGATGGAGGCGCAGGCCAAGGAGGAGGTTGCCCGAATGGATCGCTATCTGGTGCTCCTTGATACGGTGATCACGTTGGGGCCGTTGTTGGGGATCTACGGGACGATCACCGGTATCATCCGGGCGTTTGGCTTCTTGAGCGCGGCCGGGGTGCCGGATCCGCGGTTGGTGGCGGCCGGTATCGCCGAGGCGTTGATCACCACGGCGGCGGGGCTCACCATCGCGATTCCGGCGATCGCCTGCTACAACCACTTTGTGCGGCGGATGCAGCAGGTGGCGCAGGAGATCGAGCGGCACGCGACGGCGCTGGAGCTGTTACTGCAGCAGCAGCGGGTGGACGGGGGCAGCCGGGCGCTTCCGGCTGCTGTCGGCAACGATGCGGCGGAGCTGTCGCTCGCGGGGGCGGTGGAGGGGGTAGGGCGATGAAAGTGGCGTTGCCGCCGCGTCGTCAGGCGCGCGTGGAGATGATTCCGCTCATCGACACGTTCTTTCTGTTGCTGGCATTCTTCATCTCCAGCGTGATGTCGATGTCGGTGCTCGGGGGGATTCCGGTTGAGCTACCGCAGGTGGCGACGGCCATCAAACTTGACCCGCAGGAGATGGCGATCGTCACGGTGACGCGCGAGGGGGCGGTCGAGCTCGATGGCGTGCCGGTGGCGATGGAGGAGCTGGCGGGTCGTCTGCGGAGCGATCCGCGCGCAGATCGATTGCGCGTGGCCGTCAGAGCTGATCGTCAAGTCTTGGTTGAACGGTTGCTGGAGGTGATGAGTGCGGTGCGTGAGTCCGGGGTTCACCGCGTCGGTTTGTTGACAGTCCCGCATCGTCTGGAGGAGGTAGCGGTGCCATGAACCGTGATCTGGCGATGGGCGCGACAGTTGCGGTGATGGCGCATGTGCTGCTCTGTGTGCCGGTATTGCAGGCGCAGGGTGCTGCGGTCGATGTGGCGCGTGGCTTGACGAGTCTGGAGGTGGAGCTCATCGCGATGTCTGAGGTGGCGTCCGCGCCGGCCGAGGTGCTGATGCCTGAGGAGCAGCCTGTGATGCCGACGGCGGATGATCCATGGTCATCGGAGGAGCGACCGGTAAAGGTTGCTCCTCAGCGGTCGTCGGAGTCGGCGGTTGGACAGGGTGCGTTTATTGAGGCGGCGGCGACGTCTCATGGAATGCCGAACCGCTCCCCAGTCTATCCGTGGGTGGCGCGATTGCGTGGTTGGGAAGGAGTTGTGGTGTTGCAGGTGATGGTGAAGGCCGATGGTCGGGTCGAACGCGTGGGTGTTGCGCAGAGCTCCGGCTATGCGTTGTTGGATCGCGCTGCGCTTGAGGCGGTGGAGCGATGGATGTTTGCCCCGGCCACGCGCTACGGACGATCGGTGCCCTCGGAGGTGGAGTTACCTGTGCGGTTTCGTCTGTCGTCATCACGTGGAGGAGAGTTATGAGGTCAGTCTATCAGTGGGTAAAGCGGTTGTGGTATGGTATCGGATTGTCGGTGGCGTTGGTGACGCTGGGCGGTTGTGTGACGACCGGACGGGATATGCGATCGGAGGATCGGACGATTCCGGTGACCGTCCGTGTCGATTTTGGCCCGGCCGGAAAGCCTGCACAAGAAGCGCAGTTGCAGGTCAATCCTGGTTCGACGCCCAAGGATGTGGTATCGCTCATCTATCCCGTACAGAGTGGGGCGGCTTGTTGCGATAGCCGCGAGGTGGCGGCGATCGATGGAGTCCGGGTGGATCCCGCGCAAAATCGGTGGTGGAAGTGTCGGCTAAACGGTTCCACCAAGGTCGGCCCCTTTCGGACCGTGCTGAAGTCGGGAGATCGTGTCGAATGGACCTATTTCGAACAGTCGCAGTAGTTGGTTGTCTAGCCTTCTCGTGGGCGGCACCCGCTTGGGCAGGTGAGGTGCGCGGTGTTGTGCGCTTGGACGGTCCGGTCCCTGCTCCAAAGGTGGTGACGGTTGAGCCGAAGAAGGCCGGTGACTCGCTGGATGCGTGCGGCGATCATGCCAGAGTATCTCAGCGGCTGGTGGTGGATCCCAGCGGTGGCGTGCAGTATGGCGTCGTCTGGTTGCAGGCGGTGCCGCAGGATGGGCAGGTGGTCGAGGAGATCGCAGCGTCCAACGACGTTGCCGTGCTGGATCAGCAGCGCTGTGAGTTTGTGCCGCACGTCATGGTGATGCAGCCAGGGACGTCACTGGTGATTCGTAACTCGGATCCGGTGCGGCATAACGTGCGGATCTTCCAGGACGGGATGATGCTCATGCACCGATGGCAGCAGGCGAAATCCGATGAGATCGAATGGCGGTTTGAGCAGGGCGGCCGGTATCTTGTGCGCTGCGGCATTCATCCGTGGATGCACGCGTGGGTTGTGGTGGTGGATCATCGGTATTCCGCCGTGACGAATGCCGACGGCAGCTTCTCTATTCCAGAGGTGCCGGATGGGCAATATGTGTTGCAGGTATGGCATGAAACGTTGGGAGAACGGGAAGAGGCGATTCGTGTCGGGGTGGACGGCGAAGACGTCACGGTCAGGTTTGCACAGGGAGGGGGGTCCGAATAATGGTGGTCAATCTGGTGTTGGCAGTGGTCTCGGGGCTGGTCGCGGCGCGGTGGCATCATGGGGTTGGTATCGCTCCGATGCTGGCGGGGTTGCTCTGCGCCTCTTGTTTTCTGCGTCGGCGGGATATGGTGGTGGTCGGTCTGGGTTCCGTGCTGGTGCGTGATGTGTTGGTAGGCGTGAGCTTGTTCACGCTCGTCCGGCTGGTCGCCGTGCTGAGCGTGGTCGGTATCTTGTGGGTATTGCGCGTGCGTCCAACGTTCCGCTCATTGTTGACAGGGCTGGTGGCGTCGTCGCCGGCCTACCACTTGGTGCTGGCGGTCGGGGATTGGCTGACGCAGACGTGCGTCAAGGCGCCGTTGACGCCACAGGGATTGTGGACGTCGATTGCTACCAGTATGCCGTACTTCCAGCAATCGTTTCTCAGCGATGTGGTGTGGGCGAGTGTCTTCCTGAGTGTGTATGCGCTGCTGGGGTATGCGGTCGTGTTGCGGTGGCCATCGGTGTTGCCGCTGCCGCAGGCGTCGAAGAGTTGACGATACCGGCTGTGTATATCAGGTTGTAACGTCCGGAGAACATGGTGCGGATCTGCTCGTTTTTTCCAACAGCAACGGAGCTGCTTGACGCGATCGGCGCGGGACGCCAGATCGTGGGGCGGAGTCAACATTGTAACTATCCACCCAGCGTTGTGAGTCGACCGATCATCGTGCGGAGCCGGATCGCCTCAAGCCGGTTGTCGAGCCGCGGCATTGATCAAGCCGTCCGGGCGCTCCGCCGTCGTGGCGAGCATCATTACTGGATCGACGTGCCGCTGCTGAAGCGGCTGAAGCCGGATCTGGTGGTGACGCAGGAGCTCTGCAGCGTGTGTGCGGCTAGCCATCCGGAGGTCATTCAGGCGATCCGGCAGCTGCCCGGCGAGCCAAGGACCGTCTCGGTGAATGCGGGATGCATCGATGAGTTGTTCCGGTCGATCGCGACGTTGGGGCGGTCGACGGGGAGGAGCCATCAGGCCGCGGCGTTGAACGCTCGGATGCGGCGTGAGATTAGGGTGATGCAGCGTTTGGTCAGACGGTCGTCTGCGAGGCCGAGGGTGTGGTGTGCTGAGTGGCTCGATCCCCTGATGGCGGCTGGGCATTGGGTGCCGGAGATGGTGGCAATCGCCGGCGGGAGCGATGGGTTGGGGAAGCCGGGGCAGAATTCCCCCAAGGTCACATGGGATGCGATCCGGCGGTACGATCCTGAAGTGATTCTCGTGATGCCATGTTCCTTCTCGATCACGCGGACGGTACGCGAGTTTCCGCTGCTGGCTCAACGCCCCGGCTGGACTCGGCTGAACGCGGTGAAGACCGGACGCGTCTTCGCCGTGCAGGGGGCATTCTTCCACCATCTTGGGCCGCGGTTGATATCGGGGTTACAGTTGATGGCATCGCTATTTCATCCCGCGTTGTGTCCAGCGCTTGCTTCGCGCGACGCTGTGGCGTTGGTCCGATGAGCTGGACGGCCGAGGATCGAGCGCCACGGCAGCACGCGGAACAAGCGACCGCTACGCGCAAGGGACTCATTATCCTGTATACCGGTGATGGCAAGGGGAAGACGACCGCCGCGCTGGGGCTGGCGTTTCGGGCGTTGGGTCGTGGGTGTCGGATCGCCATGGTGCAGTTCATCAAGGGGAAGTGGCAGACGGGCGAGGCGATGTTTGCCGAATCGCTCGCCGATCGCATCGACTTCTTTACGATGGGCGACGGATTTACCTGGATCACGCAGAATTACGAGCAGGACGTCGCCAGCGCCAGGCGTGCGTGGGCCAAATGTCTGGATCTTCTCACCGATACACGCTATCAAGTCGTGATCTTCGACGAGCTCCTCTATGTGCTCAAATATAACTTCCTGAGCGCGGAGGAGGTGTTGGAGGGACTGGCGCGCAAGCCGCCGAAGACGCACGTCGTGCTGACGGGACGCGGCGCCCCCGACGCGTTGATCGCTGCCGCTGATCTCGTGACCGAGATGCGGGAGATTAAACATCCGTACCAAGCTGGTATCAAGGCTCAGCCCTGCGTTGATTATTGATGCCGATTGCTGATGTTGATGTTTGATCTGACCTCGCGTTTACGAATCACGGTTCACGAGCGACGCATCACGGCTGTCTTGCACCGCGCGCTGATTCTGATACTATACAGCGCACGATGACTTGGAGTACGTGGCGGGCGCTACGGCGTGCGGTGGGAATGTTGGGGATTGCCGGGATCCTATGGATGCCGGTGGGGATACTGGCTTCGGAGTTGCCGCCCAGTATCGTGCCGTCACTCGGTGGGGTCTACAACTATCAGCCGACGATCGGTGGGGTGATCCAGGAGCTGGAAGAGGAAACCGAGGCGTATCGTCGCTACAGCGTACGCATCCCGGCTTCAGTCCGCAGCGGCATCGCCCGCGACCGCTGGGTGCTCGTCGATTACTACCAGCCGCGGCAGCCACCACCCTATCAGGCGGTCGTGATGCTGCCGCATCTCTCCGGCGGCATGCGCATCGAACGCTACATGTGCCGCGGTTTCGCCCGGCAGGGGATCGCGGCGCTCCACGTCCAGGCGCCCTATCATGTGTTGAATCCGTTTGAACGCCAAACGGATTGGTTGGAGCAGGCGGTCAATACCGGCGATTTGGTGGAGATCGTGCAGCTGGTTCGGCAGGCGGTGATCGATGCTCGCCAGGTGGCTGACTGGCTCGATCGTCAGCCGCAGATCGCGCCGAAGCATTACGGCATCATGGGCATCAGCTTCGGCGGTAACGTGGCCGTGCTGGTGGCTGGGGTCGATCGGCGGTTTGGATCGGCGGCCTACCTGTTGAGCGGCGGCGACATGGCTCGTCTGGTCAAAGAGAGCAACGTGACGCTCCGCGTGCGCAACCGGTTGCAGGAGAAAGGCATTTCCGCCGAGGATGTCGGCAGAATCTGGTGCTTGATCGATCCGTTGAATGCCGCCCCGGTAGCCCGCGTGGTTCCAACCATCATGGTGAACGCCAAGTTCGACCAGACGATCCCCAAAGCCTGCTCCGACGCGCTCTGGCAGGCGCTTGGCCAGCCGAGTCAGATCTGGCTGGTAGCCGATCATACCTCTGCCAGTCTCTATGCCTACTTCGTACGGTTCCGGTTGATCCGGCACTTCCGCGATACGCTGCTGTAGTCCGGGAATCTTTCCCCTTGCACAGATCATTCGCATTGCGTATATTTCACAGTGTGAATTATATTCGTCTTCTATTCTATCGGCTTGCCGGAGCGGTCACGACATGACGGATAGCACGGTTGATCTCAGTCGTCGCATGGTCGAACTGCTACCGTCGATCATCCGCGAGTTCACCAGGCGTGAGACACACGCCTTCGCACGGGGACAGATTAGCGTGCCGCAGATGTTGATCCTGGAGTTGTTGCAGCGTCGGACGTCATGCATCATGAGTGAACTGGCGTCATCGCTGGCGATCACCACGAGCGCTGTGACCGGGTTGGTTGACCGGATGGAGCGCGGCGGACTGGTGCGTCGAGTGCGAGACCCGAAGGACCGGCGAGCGATCCGCGTCGAAGCAACAGCCAGGGGTGTGACGATCATTCGGGAGGTTCTGCGGCAGAAGGAGCGGAATTTCCAGCGGGTGTTGGATCGATTGCCGGCTCCGAAGCGCCGGACGTATCTGCAGCTGTTGGAGGATATTCATCGCGTGCTGAAGGAGCAGCCGGTGCCATGAACAGGATGGTGTGTTGGATATTCGTCTGCTTGATAGGTGCGGTGGTTGTGGTGGGCGTGCGGCCGGCTCTGGCGGTTGAAGAGGGCGCTGATGACTCGTCGGCCGAGCCGATGGAGCAGGTTGCTCCTCTTCAGGAGCAGCGGAGTGGTGAGGATCCAGGATATTCGCCCAGCGCTGTTGAGTCGGAGGGTGGCCGTGCTGCAGCTCCACAATCGCTGACGTTTCTGGAGTGCTACCGTTTGGCGTTGGATCGGAGCGAGGAGTTGCGCATTCGCGATGAGTCCATCGCGCAGTCGAAGGCGAAATACCAGCAGGCGTTGAGCGGTATCCTGCCGCGGCTGAGTTTCAAGGCGACCGAGTTCCGTCAGGATGCGTCGGGGTCAGATACCTTTACCCTGCGTTCGCGACCCTCCAAGTATTTCATGTTGTCCCAGCCGTTGTTCAAGGGGTTCAAGGAGTTCTCAGCGATGACGGCGATACGGGCAGAAGAGTTGCAGCATCGTCTGGAGCGGCGGCGGGCGGAGGAGTTGTTGTATCTCGAAGTGGCCGAGGCGTTCTTTGCCGTCGAGCGGCATCGGGAAGAGTCGGCGATCTTGCAGGAGTCGGAGCGATTGGCGCAGGAGCGGGTGGCGGAGTTGCAGGGTCGGGAGCGACTGGGCAAGTCACGCGCCAGCGAGGTAGCCAGCGCTCAGGCGCATCTGAAGAGTGTGCAGGCCGATCGGGCTGCTGTGCGGGGGCGTCTTGATGCGGCGAGAGAGTTACTCGGATTTCTGATCGGTCGGTCGGGCGATTGGGAAACGGCGGGAGGCTCGACAGGGTTGCGGGATGACATTGCGCCGTCAGTTAAGGTGTATCTGGCGCACCTACCGGAACGTGTTGATATACAGGCGTCGAACGAGGCGGTGACGGTCGCTCGGCAGGAGGTTCGCGTTGCCGGAGCTGATCGGTGGCCATCGGTGACGGCGGATGCCAACTACTACACGCAGCGTGAGGGATTCTATGAGCCGATCGACTGGGATGCAACGCTGACGGTGACTGTGCCGATCTTTCAGGGAGGGCAGTCTGCCGGGGCGGTGAAGGAAGCGCAGTCGTTGGCGAAGCAGGCGGAGTTGGTGGCGGAGCAGGCTCACCGGGATGCTGAGCGGGATATTCGGACGGCGCATGCCCAGGCGGTGTCTAGTCGCGCTGAGGTGGAGGCGTTCGCGCAGGCGGTGAGTGCTGCCGAGGAGGATTACCGCATCCAGATGGAGGAGTATCGCTTGGGGCTGGTGAACAATTTGCAGGTGCTGGAGGTGCTTGATCGTTTGCAGCAAGCGCGACGGGATCTCGCCGAAGCGCATGCCCGGGCGCATGTGGATCGGGTGCGTCTTGCCGTGGCGACGGGGGGTGTGTCATGAGTTTGTCGACGACCTCGATCAAGAATCCGGTGTTTGCCTGGATGCTGATGGCTGCGCTCATCGTCTTCGGGTGGATTGGTTTCACCCGCATGGGGGTGAGCCAGCTGCCAGATGTTGATTTCCCGGTGCTCTCGGTGCAGGTGACGTATGAGGGAGCGGCGCCGGTCGTCATGGAAACTGACATCATGGATGTGATTGAGGAGTCGGTCATGACGATCCAGGGAATTCGGGAGGTCTCCTCGTCTGCGCGACAGGGGCAGGCGACGATCACCATCGAATTCGATCTCGACAAAGATATCGACGTCGCGCTGCAGGAGGTGCAGACGAATATCGCTCAGGCGCAGCGTCGGCTGCCGGATGACATGGATCCGGCGATCGTCAGCAAGACCAACCCAGAGGATCAGCCGATCATGTGGATCGGTATCTCCGGCGATCGGCCGAAGCGCGACTTGATGGAATACGTGCAGGATCATCTCAAGGATCGGTTCCAGACGATCAACGGTGTTGGCGAGATCTTCCTCGGCGGATTCCTGGAACGGAACCTGCGCGTCTGGCTTGATGCTGCGAAGCTGGAGGAGTACCAGATCACGGTGGAGGATGTGATCGCGTCGATTCAGCGCGAGCACCAGGAGCTCCCGGCCGGGCGCATCGAGACCAAGGAGCATGAGCTGAATGTCCGTGCGATGGGCGAGGCGCTCAGCGTGGAGGAGTTCGGCCAGATCGTCATTGCGCAGCGTGGCGGTAGCCCGATCTACAAGCCAATCTATCTCAAAGATATCGCGACGATCGAGGATGGTCTCGCCGATGAGCGACGAATCGCCCGCATCATGGGGAAGACGGCGGTCGGGCTCGGCATTCGGAAGCAGCGGGGCGCCAACGCGGTTGAGGTCGCGCACAAAGTCAAGGCGCGTCTGGAAGAGGTGAAGCAGCAGTTGCCGCCGGATCTGGAGATCGGCATCAACTTCGACCGGTCGCAGTTTATCGAGGACTCGATCAGCGAGTTGCACTTCACGCTGGTGTTGTCGGCGATCCTGACCTCGCTGGTTTGCTGGGTCTTCCTCGGTTCGTGGGGATCAACGGTGAATGTTCTGCTAGCGATTCCGACGTCGATCATCGGCACGTTCTTCTTCCTCAACGTCATGGGCTTTACGCTCAATACCTTCACGATGCTTGGGCTATCGCTGGCGGTCGGCGTTGTCGTCGATGATGCGATCATGGTGCTGGAGAATATCGTTCGGTATCAGGAGCGTGGCGAGGGGCGGGTGCGGGCGGCGCTGCTGGGATCGAACGAGATCAGTTTCGCGGCGCTCGCTGCTACTGTTGCCGTCATCGCGATCTTCTTGCCGGTAGCGTTCATGCAGGGAATTGTCGGGAAGTTCTTCTTCCAGTTTGGCGTGACGGTGTCGATCGCGGTGGCGCTGTCGCTCCTGGAGGCGCTGACGTTGACTCCGATGCGATGCTCGCAGTTCCTGACGGTGACGGAGCAGCGATCGCGCTTCGGTCATTGGGTGGACGCCGGGTTTGACCGGTTGGCGCACGGCTACCGCTCGTTGTTGGTGCGATCGCTACGCGTGCGGTGGCTGGTGATTCTCGGGGCCGTGGCGGTGTTCGTCGGGTCGTTTGCGTTGCTCAAGCCGTTGAGGAAGGAGTTCGTTCCACCGCAGGATCAGAGCATGTTCCTCTGCCGCATCCAGACACCGGTCGGCTCATCGATTGATTTCACCAGTGAGCGGTTCAAACAGGCCGAAGCGTTTATCATGAGTCGACCTGAGGTGCGTCGCTACTTCGGAGCCATCGGTGGGTTCGGGGGCGGCGAGGTGAATACCGGTATTCTCTTCGTGGTGTTGCATCAGCCGCGCGAGCGTGCCGTGGTCGCGCCGGCGAAGCGGCCGCTGACGCAGCAGGAGTTGATCGCTGTGTGCCGCAAGGCGCTCAACGAGATTCCCGATGTGCGGGCGTATGTGCAGGATTTGTCTCAGAGCGGGTTCACGGCCGAGCGCGGTTTCCCGGTGGAGTTCACGGTGCGGGGGCCGGAGTGGGAGGCGCTGGCCAGTCATACCAAGGAAATCAGGCGACGGATGGAGGCGACCGGACTGATGGTGGACGTCGACTCCAACTACGAGGAGGGGATCACCGAAGTGCAGGTGGTGCCGGATCGCGTCAAGGCGGCGGAGCGCGGTGTCAGCGTGGCGTCGATCGCGCGGACGATCAACGCCACGATCGGGGGCGAGCGAGTGGCCAAATATACGCGTGGTGGTCGTCGCTATGATGCGCGGGTGCGGCTGCGGCCGGAGGATCGGGCGCAGCCGTCGGACATCGGTCATCTGTGGGTGCGCAACAACCGCGGCGAGTTAATTCAGCTGTCTGATGTGGTACGGTTGGAGGAGCACGAGGCGTTGCAGACGATCACGCGGCGGGGCCGCGAGCGGGCGGTCAGCGTCTATGCGAACGTTACTGCCGGCAAATCTCAGACCGATGCGATTCGGGCGGTGGAGCAGATCGCGAAGGAGGTGTTGCCGGAACATTACTTCCTCGTCCTCAGCGGCAGCGCCCAGACGTTCCGCGAGGCATTCACGAGTCTCCTCTTCGCATTGTGCCTGGGGATCGTCGTGTCGTACATGGTGTTGGCGTCGCAGTTCAACAGCTTCGTGCACCCCCTCACGGTGCTGCTGGCGCTACCCTTTAGCATCTCAGGCGCGTTCGTGGCACTCTTGATGTCGAATCAGTCGCTCAATCTCTACAGCTTCATCGGGTTGATTTTGTTGATGGGGTTGGTCAAGAAGAACTCGATCCTGCTCGTTGAGTTTACCAATCAGATTCGGGCGCGCGGCACCGGCGTGCACGATGCGCTCCTGGAGGCGTGTCCGATCCGGCTGCGGCCGATCATCATGACATCGCTTTCCACGATCGCCGCGGCAGTTCCGCCGGCGCTGGCGATCGGGCCGGGCGCCGAGACGCGTATCCCAATGGCCGTCGCGGTCATGGGCGGTATGATCTTTTCCACGCTGCTGACGCTCTTCGTCGTGCCCTGCGCCTATAGTCTGCTCGCCCGCGTCGAGCGGAAGCCGCCTGCCGAGCTGGCGCATCTGGTTGATGCTGAGACGGCACGGTTGCCGCATCACCAATCTGTCGGTTGAGGTGAGCACGCAGGTTCTTGTTGACGGTCGATGGCGTGTGGTGTGTCTCAGCGAATGCGGATCGGCAGGATCACCATCGGCAAGCCCGCAAAGCGGATTCTTCGTAAGATAGCGTACGCCGTCTCGTTGTGCAGTATCTTGTGGTACCACTGTGGATGCTCAAACACCGGCTCTCCGGCGAAGAAGACGCAGCGGGGGTATTTCTTTGCCGCCTCAATGCAGAGTTCCGAAGCCGTGTCGACCACTTCAGCTCCGATCTGGTATTCGCTCGTCGCCGGAACGCCCATGTTCTTGGCGAACCCGACGTAGCTTTGCAGCGTTTCCTCCGTTCGTTTCGTCAGGACGTCGATATGATGTCCTCCTTTGAAGAACTCGGACGTGACCACGCCAACCGTGAGGAATACGACATTCTTAAACGTCTCCGGGAAGTGTCGGAAGATGTTTAAGAGGATATGAATGCCCAGACCGCTGTAACCACCCACGAGGATCACGGCCGTCGGCTGCTCGAGATTGAACTCGGGCGTGCGCGTATCGGGTGCGACGGGCAGGTCTTCAAACGTTCTGTCGATCTGCTTGATGGCTGACGCCACGTGACGATAGTGTCTCCGAATCAGGAAACAAAGTCCGACACACGCGATCGTGATCAACGCCGTGACCCATGCGCCTTCTCCGAACTTCTCGATCACCATGACCCACAGAATGGAGAAGCAGAGGATGAATCCGATGGTGTGGATCGCCAGGTCTTTTTTCCACGTCGGCTCTGTCTTGCGGTGTTTGAGCCAGAAGCTGATCATGCCAATCTCGGACAGCGAGAACGTCAGGAACACATTGACGCTGTACAGCACCACGAGTATCCCGATATGTCCTCTCGTGTACGCTAGCGTGACCATCGCGGCGAGTCCGAAGAGCAGGATGCCATTCTGGCTGGTCAGGCGGTCTGAGACGGCGGCGAAACGACGGGGCAGCCAGGAGTCCGTCGCCATATTGGCCATCACGCGGGGGCCGTCGATGAACCCCGTTTGGGCTGCGACCAGGAGCAGGACGGCCTCGGAGGCAATGGTGATGAGGACCAGCAGCGTGCCTATCTGGAGTCCGCCCCATTGCATGTTGCCCCAGAGTTCCTTGGTCAGCGCGGCGTTTAACGTTTGCCCCTCGACCGGTCGGACTCCGACCAGCATATAGCAGAGGAGTAAGCCGCCGGCAGTAAAGGCGAGGGACGTTGCCATATAGGTCATGGTGCGCTTGCCCGTCTCAACTTTTGGCTCTCTCAAGAGGCCGACGCCGTTCGATACCGCTTCGATCCCCGTGTACGTGCCACCGCCGAGCGAGTAGGCATGCAGGAAGATGAGAAAGAGTCCCCATCCCCCGAGCTGAGTCAATCCAGATTGGAAGCCATAGTGAACGTCCTGGGCGACCGTCGAGATCTGAGGGAGGTGAACGAGGATGCCGCCAAGAATCAGGAGGATATGCGTACCGACAAACGTTAGAAAGATCGGAATCAGGGCAGTCACCGATTCTTTCACGCCACGCAAGTTCATGACGATCAAGAGCAGATCGCGGCGAATTCGACGGGCAGCTTCCAGCGGTGGAGCGACGGGGGTAGCAGGCTGAAGAGGGCATCGCCTCCTCCGGCGATGGACACGGTAATGGTGAGAATGTAGTCAACAATCAGCGCACATCCCGATACCACGCCGGCCGGTTTACCGAGCAACTCCGTGGCCACGACGTATCCACCGCCTCCTGCGGGAAAGTGTTCGATGATGCGGCTGTATGCATACGAGATGATGAACACGGTTGCAGCGGTGGCGATCACCAGTGCGATCGCGAGATACGTGTGCTGGCCAAGCGTGCGGTAGGCTTCTTCCGGGCCATAGGCAGATGACGACAAGCCGTCAGCGCCCAAGCCAACCCAGGCCAGCAGCGCGATCAGGGAGATTTTATGTCCGACAGAGGGGTCGTGCAGATCTCTGGCTGGGCCAAAGAGGATTTTCTTGATCTTGGAAAGAAGCGACTGAGGTAGAGCAGGTATTGCAAGACGCGCTTTCATGGTCTCTCCGTTGCCTGCGGGGTTAGCTGACGGGCTGAGGTCGAGGACCGGACCTCTTACCAGGTGGTAATTCGCCCCTTGTTGTTATTGGTTCCCCCGTTCCGCTGTCAGCGGATTCGGCATATGGGTGGAGATTCTACTCGTTACCGGCCGGAAGTCAAGACGTCCGATCGTTCTGGTTATGGGGGACACGTTATCTGCATTGAGTATTGGGCTGTGGTGTGTTCAGCGCTTGAGGATGTGTGCGGGTGGCGGCGTATTTGTTGTTGCTAGTTTCATCGGAGCCATGCGTTAGTGAAGCGACAGAGGTGGGCGGAGAGGAGGCCGAGGTAGGTGCCGAGGAGGTTGCCGAGGAGCGCCATGAGGAGGCCGACGGACGCGAGCTGCGGGCGGTAGACGGCGGCGACGATGGGGGCGGAGGCTGGGCCGCCGATGTTGGCTTGGCTGGCGGTGGCGAGGAGAAAGAGCGGGAGGCGGCAGAGCTTTCCGACCGTCAGGAGGATCGTGGCGTGCGTGGCGATCCAGAGGCATCCGACGGCGAGCCAGATCGGCGTCTTGATGATGGCGGTGAGGGAGGCGCGGGCCCCGACGGATGCGACGATGAGGAAAAGCAGCCAGTAGCCGATGCGCGTGACATCCTCCGTTGCCAGGCGCGCCACGGGCGTCAACGACAGGATCAGCGAGATCGTGGTCACGAGCAGGATCGTCCATGTCGATGGTGACAGGAGTCCCGACTGGCTGGGGAGAAGGCGTCCCACGCTTCCGGAGATCCATGCGATGCCGACGGCCAGCAGCAGTGCGCCAGCGATTGCCGACGCGGGGTGCAACCGCTGTGTATGGCTTGCCGGTTGATGTAATGAGGCCATCTCTGACGATGACGTTGTGTCGGTCCACTCGTTGGCGCCGACCCAGCGATCCCACCGATGCTGCATACGCGCGCCGGCGATCAGCACACCCATCCAGGTATAGGTGAGCGAGGCATCCACGACGATGAGCGGGGCGAAGATGGTATCGGGGATGGCGAGGGCTTCGCGGATCGCCAGCATGTTGGCGCTGCCGCCGATCCAGCTGCCGGACAGGGCGCCGAATCCCATCCAGGCGTCATCGGGCAGCCATGGATGCAGTAGGGTCAACGAGACTTGGGCGCCGAGCAGAATGCCGAGCGAGCCGGTCAACATGGCCGTCAGGGCGTGCGGGCCGAGGCGGGCGATCGCGCGCAGGTCGGTGCCGAGCAGCAGTAGCGTGAGGCAGGCCGGCAGTAGGTATGTCGAGATGCCGGTGTAGAGCGGTGACGCGGTGGGGAGCCATCCGGCTGCCGTGCCGAGCATCGGCAGAAAATAGCACCAGAACGGCGTCGGCAGGATGTTTAGGATTGGCCGGAGAGCGGCGAGGCGCGCGGCAGCGTGCACCGCGGAAACAATTAGCATGAGTGTGATCGCTAGTAGGATCGGTTGGTCAATCATGGAGCGACCACGGCTGTCGGCAACGTGATGCCGGTGCCTGGCGCGGTCTCGTGCACGCGCAGCCGCCCGCCCGTTGAGGCAAATCCACCGTGGCACGGTACCGGTTCCACCAGCCAGTGCGAATCGAGGTCCACCCAATCGAACGCGCCGCTGCCGCAGGCAAGGTGAACGCTGGCCGCGAGTCCGACGCGCGACTCCGCCATGCAGCCGATCATCAGCTGTAGCCCGACTCGTCGGGCGAGTCGCATGATCTCCAGCGCGTGCAGCAGGCCGGTCTTGGCGAGCTTGATGTTGATGCCATCAGCCAAGCGATGTCGGATGAGATGTTGTGTGGCCTGCACGTCATCGGCCGACTCATCGACAATGATAGGGAGCGGCGATCGTCGGTGCACCTCTGCCAGTCCCTCCCAGTCGTGCCGTTCCACAGGTTGTTCGAGGTAGCGTACCGGCAGGCGATGGTGAACGAGGGCATGGGCGAAGGCGATCGCAGCGGATGCGGAGAATGCCTGGTTGGCATCGACGACGAGCAGAGCGCGGGGAGCGGCGCGATGAACGGCGCGAACGCGCGCCAGATTGTCATCGATCGCACCGGTGACTTTGATCTTGAGTCGCCGGATACCGGAGTGTGCGGCGGCTCGGGCTGCGCGGGCTGCCTGCGCAGGCGGCCAAGCGGAGATGGTGATGCTGGTGTTGACGGAGCGCTGGCGTCCTCCGAAGTAGCGCCACATCGGGATACGTCGGCTGCGGCAGACGGCATCGAGCAACGCACACTCCAGGGCGGCGATCGCTGTGGGATAGTGCGACTCATGTTGCCAGGCGATGGCCGACAGTGCGCGGAGGTTTCTGGCTGGTTGCCCCACGAGTCTGGGCGTCATGCGACGCAGCGCGCCGAGCATCGCTGTTTGCGTCTGATCCGGCATGGCAAGTGACTCCGACGCTTCGCCGTAGCCGGTCGAGCCGTCTGAGAGTCGGACGGCCACCAAGAGGTTGTGGCTGACGTCTTTGCGGCCGAGTGTGGTGACGAATGTCTGCCGCATCCGCAGATTGAGCGGAAGGAGTCGGATCTCCTCGATAACAGCCGACCGTCTGTTGGCAGGAGCGCGGCGGGTTCGTCGTACGTCGTAGGTCGTAGGTTGTATGTCGTTCGAGGGCCAAGACCCGAGATTCGCGACTCGAGACTCGCGTTCTGCACCTCGCGTCTCGCGGCTCGTGTCTCGTATCTCGCTTTCTGTGGATGGTGGACGGGTTCTCCGCAGTACGCTCACGGCAGATAGGTGCCGAAGTGGACGTAGCGGCGTTCCGCCACCGGCTTCTGCTCGCGGATGCCGCGCAGGGTGAAGCCGACGCGTTCGCGCAGAGTCGTCTGGTGTACCGTCATGCCGGTGCCCGGTGCTTCAATCACGTCGTCTTCGCCGACATACAGCATGACATGGGTGATCTGTTGCGGATCATCCGGCGCGGAGAGGAAGACCAGGTCGCCGGGCTGCAGCTCGCGTTTATCGAGGCGCCGGCAGCAGAGGAATTGCTCATGGGCGTCGCGCGGCACATCAATGCCGACCGCGCGGTGGCAGAGGTTGGTGAGTCCCGAGCAGTCGACCGCCATGAGCGAGTGAATGGCAGGGATGACGCGCAATGCCTGAGGTGGTGTGGCCGAGCGTCCACCCCAATAGTAGGGATCGTCCAGCAGGAGACGCGCTGTGTCGATGAGGCGTTGGCGCAGGGCATCGGGCGTCAGCTGCTGGAATTCGGCTGTCGGGGTCACCAGCGCCCGCGGAATCCATCCGCTACGGCCATCGAGCAGGCGCACCGGTTGCCACGGCGATTGCGCATCCACAAGCGGTTCGACACCAACGATGCGGCTGCCAAGTGACAGTGTGAGGAGTACCGGCGCCTGGGGATCGGACTGCTCCAGCACGATCGCGTGCTTGCCGGTGACGGTCAGATTGGGCGTCCAATCCTGCGCGTTGATCAGATGGCGCGAGCGCACCCATCCCGGGTACCCTTCCCATCGCCGGTTGTGATTCCATTCCGGTTGCTCGATCGCTTCAACCTGCGACCATGTGCCGCGCCGCCGTTTGACCACGACCGCTTCGCCGTAGAGGAGCTGGCTCTCTTGATGACGATCGTGGCTGTACGTGCGGCGGGTGATGGAGGGGCGGCTGCGCAGATCAGCGACCGGGATCGCCACGCGCGTGGTCGGGACATCGACGGAATCGTCGCCGCGGACTGGTGTTGGTGCCAGCAGCAGCGACAGGAGCGCTGGCACCATCCAGGCGTGCCGTATCGTCGTATGATGCACGGCGGTATTGTAGGCGTTGCCGCCAGCGCGCGTCAAATGTCGTTGCGCGTGAAGCGCACCTCGTGAAGCGTGAAGCGTCGGACGGAAGCAAGCTTCGAGCGACGAGCGGCAAGACTGTAGCTATAAGCTGCAAGTTACAAGCAACTCATCTTGAGTGTGGAAGGTGTTTGAGACGTCGGTGTTCCTTGCGGCTTGTAGCTTGAAGCTTGAGTCCGATGTCGGTGTGACTCGTAGCTCGTGGCTCGAGTCTCGCAGCTGGTCTCACGGAATTGTGACAGGGAATGGTTTCACGATTATAATGTGCCACAGTGTTCATAAGCGGTTGATGCGCATCGGGAGGGGTATGCTGCGTCCGGCGGGTGATGGCTGTAGGGTCCGGTGGTGCTTCGCGTTCGTTGTGGGCTTCGCGTGCTGGAGTATCGCTGCTGCAGGGTGGTCGGTGGAGCTCGATGCGTTGAGCGCTGATGAACGACTGGTGTTGGAAGGGGCGCTGCGAACGCTGCAGCCGCTCATTGAACAGCGGAAGGTGGGCGGAACGGTTAACCTGCTACGCTTCGACGAACTCTTCGCTCCAGTAGCTGATGAGCAGCGGGCGTTGTTCGACGCGATCCGCGCCGTGGAGCCCTCCTCGTTGGGCGGATCGAGCCGTCGCCAGCCGGCACCGCCCGCAGACTTGCAGCTGGAACGCATCAACGGACAGATAGTGTACCCGCCCACCGGCGACCCGAAGCCGTTGGACGATCAGTATCTTCCCACCGACGTGTATGCTGCATACCAATCGATGATGGCGGCGATGCGCCGCGACCTCGGGACATCGCTGCTTGTGGAGTCCGGTTATCGATCGCTGGCCTACCAGCTGCATCTCTTCTGTCTCTACTTACCCAAGCATGGTTATTCGATCCGCGAGACGAATCGGTTTGTCGCGCTGCCCGGTTGCAGCGAACACGGCGCGCCGTCGCGTCAGGCGATCGATTTCATCAATGAGCAGGGGATCAACGGTGAGGATCGTCCTGAAGAGTTTGAAGCGTTGCCGGAGTATGATTGGTTGCAGCGGCATGCGCGGGACTACGGCTTCGTGCTCTCCTATCCGCGCGACGATCCTTCTGGAACCAGCTTCGAGCCATGGCACTGGCACTACGAACCGACGAGCCATCAGTTATAACTGAGCGGCGCACGCCGTCCACGCCACCCCAGACGTTCCGACGGGTGATGCGGTTGCCGGACGCCACAGCCCTCGTCATCGGTTGCATCATCGGTGCCGGCATCTTCCGGATGGCGTCGCCGATCGCCGGTCAGGTGCAGCATGTGGGGTTGGTGCTGGCGACGTGGCTTGCGGGTGGTCTGATCTCGCTGTGCGGCGCGATCTGTTACGCTGAGCTCGGCGCGGCGTTTCCCCGGAGCGGCGGTGACTACGTCTATCTGACGGCGGCGTATGGGCGGGTCGTCGGATTCCTCTTTGGTTGGACGAAACTCTTCATCGAGCGGACGGGGACGATCGCGATCCTCGGCTTCGTCTGCGCCGAGTATCTCGGGTACTTCACCGGCTATGGGGCGTTCGGCGTGAAGGTGGCGGCGACGCTCGCCGTCGCGGTGCTGACGGCGGCGAATCTCTTCGGCGTCCGCTATGGCGCCAGCGTGCAGAATCTCTTCACGGCGATCAAGCTGCTGGCGCTCGCGTCAATCGTGGCGATCGGGTGGGGGAGTGGCGGTGCGCGGATGGAGTGGGTGCAGCCGTGTGGCCGGAGGCGTTTGCGCTCTCGCATCTGCAAGCGTGCGGGGTCGCGCTCGTCTTCGTACTCTGGACGTACGGTGGCTGGACCGAGTCGGCGTATGTGGCGGAGGAGATTCAGCGGCCGGAGCGGAACGTGCCGCGGTCGATCCTGCTCGGCGTCGGCGTGACCACGGCGCTGTATCTTGTGGTCAACCTCGTGTATATGCTGTACGTGCCGCTGGCGGAGATGCCACAGCACCGGTTGGTGGCGGCAGAGATGATGCGGCGGGCGTTGGGACCGTGGGCTGGCGGGTTGATCGCGATGGCGGTCGTCTGCTCGACCTTCGGCGCGTTGAACGGTTATATCCTGACGTCGGGGCGTCTGCTCTTTGCGATCGGCATCGATCATGCGATCGTTCGGCGGATGGGCGTCGTACATCCGCGCTGGGCGACGCCGTTCCGGGCGCTGCTCTTCAACGCCTGCTGGGCGATCGGGCTCGTCTGGACCGGCACGCTCGATCAGATCGTCACCTATTCGACCGTGGTGATCTCCGGCTTCTACGCGCTCGCCGGGATCAGCGTGATCGTGTTGCGCTATCGGCACCCAGATGTGGATCGGCCGTATCGCGTGTGGGGCTATCCGATCGTGCCGGTGCTCTTCGCCGCGGCGATGTTGATCTTTGTCTGGGATGTCTGCGCGCGGCAGCCGCACGATGTGTGGATCGGCGTGGCGTTGCTGCTGGCCGGCGCGCCGCTCTACGCCATCTCGCAGCGGATCGCCAGTCGTGAAGCGTGATATGAGCGGACACTGCTTTGTGACTGCATGGGGTCTGGCCTCACGCTGGGAAGCTTGGCCGACGCGAGAGGTCTGACCCCATGGCAGGGTTGGGATGAGACGGCAAGGATGGGCGAGGGATCTGGTCTCGATGAAGCGATCGGGATGGGCGCGGGAGCGACGATGGATTGGCGGACGGTGGTGGCCGGTGGATGGGTAGCGTTGCTGTTCATCGGACTGTTTGCCATCGATCTGGTGGCGTTGCTGCAGCCGAGCGTCGTATTGCGTTGGTTGCAGCAATGGATGACGTGGATGAATCGGCTCAGTCGGATTGCCGGGATCGAGTGGCGCATCGTCGATGAAACGCGGTGTCGCTCGGCAATCCGGGTCGTCGGCGTGTTGTACGGCGGCCTCTTGTGGTGGCTGGTCAGTCTTTGGCGATAGAGGGTGCCGTATGATGAGGAGGGTATGATGGCGGAAGGTCCGGCGAAAGAGAACATCGGTCAGCAGGAGTTCAAGCGCCTCTGGCTGGCGATCGGGATTATCGCAGCGGTCTTGATCGGTGGTCTGACGGCGATCAATAAGCTGCTCGTGGAGCCGTCGGCATTCGGCCATCTGAGTGTGGCGCTGCTGGATCAGACGAATGGGTCGCCGATCGCTGAGGCCTTTCTGGAGTTGCAGGATTCCGCGGGCTCGACCCGGGCGGTCGGTCGGTCCGATGGCCGAGGTTCATATCATCAAGGGCGCATGCCTGAGGGGCGCTATCTGTTGCTGGTGGGCGCGCCGGGTTTCCAGCCTATGGAAAAGGCGTTCAGGGTGTTGGCCGGCGAGAAGATGTCGGTGGTCTTGCATCTGCAGCCTGAGGATTTGTTGACGATGTCGACCGTACCGGACGTGGCGGCGGTTGCGATGACCGATGCGTCCGCAGCGTCACCAGTTCCATCGAGCGAACAGTAAAGACTGTGCTGCTGACGTTGGACACAAAACCAGCCGGTCCCCCGAGCCGATTTTCCTTGTAGCTTGAGTTTGATGTAACATCGGTTGTGCATGATGGCATCGGGATGGCAGTTGCCGAAGACAGTTGTCGTGTGGGAGGCGCGAGTGCCGGTCGAGGCGATAGGTCGCGCCACGGCCGCGCTCGCCATGTTGGGGCATCCAGCACCTGTGGAGGTTTCTCGTCCAGGATCTCGTGTGACGACGCTCGCGCTCTACTTCTCTCCGCGGACAGACACGCATCAGCTGACGCGCGTATTCAAACAGGTATTCGCGGCGCCATGCCGCGTGCGGCGGCGGTTGCTCCGCGGATGGCAGACACTGTGGAAGCGGTCGTTGCGAGTGCAGCGATTGACGCGCCGTCTGGTGCTTTGCCCAACGACGAAGCGGTATCGCGCGGCGCGCGGCGAGTCGATCATTCGGCTCGATCCGGGTCTGGCGTTCGGCTCGGGGTCGCATGCAACGACGCGGTTCGTGCTGCGGATGCTCAGCCGGTTTGGTGTCGGCTGCAGTGCGTTTCTGGATCTTGGGACCGGCTCCGGGATTTTGTCGATCGGGGCATGGTTGTTGGGGATTCGGCGGATCACGGCGGTGGACTATGATCCGCTGGCGATCGAGGTGGCTCGGGCGAACTTTCGGCGTAATCGGGTGCTGAATGCCCGGTTGCTGAAGCGCTCGGTTGAGACGTGGCGTGATCGTGGACGGTATGACTTCGTGGCGGCAAATCTCGATACGGAATCGGTGCTGCGTCTGCGGGATCAGTTGGTTGAGTGGGTGAAGGCGGGAGGCGTGTTGTGCGTGACCGGGATCGCTGCGGCGAGACGGGAAGCGGTCTTGGCGCGTTATCGTCTGCCATCGCTGCAGCTGATCGGTCGGTTCCGTGATCGCGCCTGGTGCGGGTTGTGTTTCCGAAAGCTGAGGTAAGGGGCACGGCGTACGGGGGACGGGACAACTGGATCGTTGCTTCATGGGGTCAGACCTCAGGATAAGTAGCTTGGCCAACGCAAGAGGTCTGACCCCAATTGGTATGGCTGGGGTGAAACGTCAAGCATGGGCAGGGGATCGTTGATCAAACGGAATCGTCAGGCTGGAGCGATGAAGCGGCGGTGGCTGCTCATCATGGTGGCAGTCATTGTTCTGCACGGTTGTGCGGGTCCGGAGCTGAAGCCGTCTGCCGTTGGGCTCATGCCGGTGCTGGCGTCCGAGAGGCCGCGGTTTCGCGACGACCTCGAGCTCGGCAGTTTGAAGGTGGTGGCGGAGCAGAGCTTGTCGTACTATCGATCATTGCTGGCGTCGCAGCCGTTCCGATTCGGACAGGATCAGTATACATCGACGGAGATGGCCGCATCGGCGGAGCGGTTGATCGCGCTGGTTGATGCGTCGGCATCGCCGGAGGTGCTGGCCGAAGCGATCAGTCGCGAGTTTGCCGTCTATCGTGCCGTTGGATTAGATGGGCGAGGCACCGTGCAGATGAGCGCCTACTATGAGCACACGCTGGAGGCGAGTCTGACACCGACGGAGGAATATCGTTATCCGATCTATGGACGGCCGCGTGACTTGGTGACGGTGGATCTGGGGTTGTTCGGGGCGGCATGGCAGGGGCAGAAGATCGTGGGGCGTTTGCAGGGGTGGATGTTGGCGCCGTACTACACGCGCAAGGAGATTGATACCGATGGGGTGTTGGCTGGCGACGGGTTGGAGATCGCGTGGGCCAAGGATCCGGTCGATATCTTCCTGTTGCAGATTGAGGGGTCGGGGTGGTTACGCGTACCGGGGCGTGAGCAACCGCTCCGGATCCGGTTTGCGGGTACCAACGGGCGCGCCTACCGCTCGGTCGGGAAACATCTGGTGGAGCGTGGATTGATTCCCGAGGGGGCGTTGAGCTATGACGCGGTCACGGAGTATCTGCGGACGCATCCGGAGGAGCGCGCGGAGCTGTTGAGTTACAACGAGCGGTACGTCTTCTTCCAGTTGGATGATGGTCCGGAGCGGGAGCAAGTTTTCGGTTATCAGCGGATGACGTTGACGCCAGGGCGTTCGATCGCGATCGATGCGACGATCTTTCCGCCAGGCGCGCTCGGATGGATCGAGTCGGATGGACGGGGGCGGGTGGCGCGGTTTGTGATGGGGCAGGATGAAGGGGCGGCGATCAAGGGGCCGGGGCGATTAGATCTCTTCGTGGGGGCGGGGGAGGAGGCGGAGCGGTTCGCCGCTGACTTTTGGGAAACAGGCCGACTCTATTTTCTCGTCAAGCGACGGTGATAGCGCGGAATGACGCGGAACGATACGCGGAAGCGGCGCGGAACTACACCTTGGACTGACGAGGAACCAAGTCTCGGTTAGGTGGTGGGGTGCTCGAAGAGGAGTGCGGTGGCGGCGCGGAGCTCGCAGGCGCGGAGGCCGTAGCTGGTGACGCATGCTGCCTGATCGCGCACCCATTCGGCATCATACGGGTCTCGCAGCAGCACCACGGCGACGCGCCGCTCGGAACCGTCCGCTACCGCCAGCAGCAGCTCGAGTAGCTGCCGGTTCGACGGGTAGAGATGTGCGTCGAAGAGATAGAGGATGACGAGGTCAGCCAGCTGCGCCATGGCGGATGCGCCGGTGATCTCTGTGTCGGTCGGTTCGATGCCGACGATCGATGTCATGGCGCTCACGCCGTATGCTGCCAGTAGGTTGCGCAGGAACGCCGCTTCGTCCATGAGTGTTTGTTCGATCATGATGCGGTCGCCAAGACGGGAGAGTCGCGGCATGATGGCGACGATGCGCCGCCCGCGCAGCCATGAGCGGGGTAGGGGCAGCCACGGTCGACCGCGGAGCACGCGGGCTGCCCGGTAGCAGATTTCCTCGGCGATCCGCGCTCCCTCAGGTTCCGGTGCCGGGTCCCCGTCAGATGGGGCAAAACGCTCCGGACGCTTCGTCTGTAACCGTTCGATTCGCATGATCGTTCGCTCCAGATCCCGCGTCTTCAGTGTGCCTTTGTGGTAGGCGTCGCGCAACGCCGCAGCTGCTTCGAGCTGCGCCTGCAGATCGTGGCATGCTAGCACCACATCGTGTCCGGCGGCAACGGCACGCATCGCCGCTTCGCCCACGCCGCAGAGACCTTTAATCGCGCCCATCTCAAGATCATCGCTGGTGACGATGCCCGCGTAGCCGAGCTCGCCGCGCAGGTAGTCGGTGACGATCCGCCGCGAGAAGGTGGCGATCGCGCCGGGTGCCGGATCGAGGCGCGGGTAGTGCGGATGGCTTGTCATGACGAGATCGACACCGGCCTCGATGGCGCGGCGGAACGGCACCAGATGTGTGCGCTCCATCTCTTCCCATGTGGAGTGCACCACGGGGAGGGAGAGAGGGGCGTCCACGGTGGCGTGCCCTTTGCCGGGAAAGTGTTTGGCGCAGGCCGAGAGTCCTCCGGCTTGCATGGCGCGGATGCGGGCAGCGCTCATGCGGGCGACGAGCTGCGTGTCGGTGCCGTAGGAGCGGATGCCGATGTTCGGGCTGTATGCGGCGGTGAGGACGTCGAGCACCGGCGCGAGATTGACGTCGATACCGAGTCGCCGCAGCTCGAGCGCTTCGATGCGTCCCTGCTGCTCGGCATGTGATGGATCGCCGGTGGTACCGATGGCCAACGCGCTCGGAAAGGCCGTCACGCCGCACGTCATGTGGATGACGCGGCCGCCCTCGTGGTCGATCATCACCAGCAGCCGTCGCTGGAGCGCTTCTTCCAGTTCGCGGATGAATGCGATCAGCTGCTGCGGCGATTCGATGTTCGGCCGGAAGAGGATCAGGCCGCCCGCGCGCGTTTGACGAAACTGGCGAACGATCGCGTCCGTCACGCGCGTTCCCGGCACGCCAATCACCAGATGTCGTCCAACTAGTTGATCGAGGTCCATCGTTTTTGCTTTGGCTGTGGTAGTAATTGTTCCATTGTTCTGCGATTGGCAGAGAAGCAGGATCGTCGTTCGTGAATCGTGGTTCGTCAAACCGTGTCCGTTGATTTTGCGCTTCACGAACCCCGGTTCACGCATCGCGCGCGAACCCACGCCGGCTGTATAGCACGCCTTGATTTGAGGTGCAAGGGCTGCTATCGTATCGTCGATGTCGAGGAAGGTTAACTTCGCTACGCTGCCTACCGAGCAGGCCAATCCACAGGTCCGGTCGCTCGATCGGATGTCGATCGACGCCACACTGCGTCACATCAATCGTCAGGACAGCCAGGTGCCACGCGCTGTACGGGCGGAGATCCCGCGCGTCGCGCAGGCAGTGCGTCTACTCGTTGGGGCGTTACAAGAAGGCGGACGGATCATCTTCGTCGGGGCTGGCACAAGCGGTCGGCTCGGCGTTTTGGAAGCGGCCGAGTGTCCGCCGACGTTCAACACGTCACCGGCACTCGTGCAGGCGGTAATGGCGGGCGGGCGGGCGTCGGTCTTCCGGTCGAAGGAAGGAGCTGAGGATCGGGCGGCTGAGGCGGTGGCGTCGATTCGTCGTCGTGTACGACCCGGCGATGCGGTGGTGGGGATCGCGGCCAGCGGCGTGACACCGTTCGTCCGAGCCGCGTTGCAGGAGGGGCGACGCTGCGGAGCCAGAACGATCCTTGTTTCTTGCAATGATCGCTCGCCGGTAAAGGGATTGGCGGACGTGGCGATCACCCCGCGGACTGGACCGGAGGTGGTCGTCGGATCGACCCGTCTCAAGGCCGGCACCGCGACGAAGCTGGTGCTGAATATGTTGACCGTCGCGACGATGGTGCAGATGGGGAAAGTCTACGATCATTGGATGGTCGATCTGCAACCGCGGTCGCGCAAGCTCGTCGCACGCGCCACGCGGCTCGTGCGGATGTTCACGGGGTTGCCGGAGCGTCAGGCCGCAGCGCTCTTACGTCGTGCCGGTGGCAACGCCAAACGCGCCATCGTCATGGGGCGTCTCGGTATCTCCGCCCGCGCCGCCGAGCAACTGCTGAAGCGCCACCGCGGTTTCCTCCGTCCCGTGCTCGAAAACCGTGGATTGTGAAGCGCGATGCGTCGTCGGCCAGATTTTTCGTGTTTCGTAGCGACAGTCGGGTCTGGCGCCGAAGGTGCCTGATCCGATCGGAATAGTTTGTGGTGGGGCGGTAGTCAGGGGGCAAGGTGCCGACCGATAACCGCGGTGAGCTGGCGATCGGGCTGATGTCCGGCACGTCGATGGATGGCGTGTCGGCGGCGCTGGTGCGGTTTCGCGGGCGGACGTTCCGGTTGCTCGGTTACGAGACGACGCCGTACCCGCGGCAGATTGCGGACGCGCTCCGGCGGATCGACGCGTTGCGCGTTGGCGATCTGTCGCGGCTGAACGTGCTGATCGGCGAGGCGTTCGCTGCGGCGGCGTTGCGGATGATGCGGCGCCATCGCCTGACGGCTCGTCAGCTCGGTGTGATCGGCTCACACGGTCAGACGGTTTATCACGGCCCACACGATCGTCCGCCATCAACGTGGCAGCTGGGCGAGCCGTCGATGATCGCCGAGCGGACAGGCGTATTGGTGGTGGCTGATTTTCGGCCGCGTGACGTGGCGGCTGGCGGAGAGGGTGCGCCGCTCGTTCCATACTTCGACGAGTATTTCTACGGCAGCGGACCAGTCACGGCGTTTCAGAATATCGGTGGCATCGGGAATGTGACGATCGTTGGTCGTTCGCTGCGGTGTGCGGTGGCGTTCGACACGGGGCCCGGCAATTGCTTGATGGATGAGGTGGTACGGCGCACGAGTCGCGGGCAACGGGCGTATGATCGCGACGGCGCGCTGGCGCGGCAGGGGAGTGTGGACGAACGGTTGCTGCGGCAACTGATGCGGCATCCGTATTTCCGTCGGCGACCGCCGAAGTCGACGGGCGTGGAGGAGTGGTCGCTGGCGGTGGTGGAGCGGGCGCTCGGGGTACGGTGGCCGGAGCGGTTGCCGGATCGGCTGGCAACACTGGCGCGGTTCACGTCGCTGAGTATCGCGGAGGGACTGCGGCGGTTTGCGCATGCAGCGGTGCGGCGAGTGGTCGTCAGCGGAGGCGGCGCGCGCAATCCGGTGCTGATGCGGGAGCTGATGGTGTGCTTGCATCCGACACCTGTTGTGTCGATCGAGCAGGCGTCGGGGCTGCCGTTGCAGGCGAAGGAGCCGGTGGCGTTTGCTTTCTTCGCGTGGCGCGCAATCCATGGGCGGATCAATCATTTGCCGGTGGCGACCGGAGCGCGGGGGGCACGCGTCTTGGGGAAGATCGTTCTTGGTGGATCGGTAGATAATGGTTAAGTTTGGCTCCGATCAGGATTCGTCGCACCGCTTCCGCCCCTCGAAGTGTCCTCGCGTTGCTGCGGTACTTCGCGGGGACCCCGGAACGGGCATCCCACCGAGATGCTTGTCGCTCATCAGATGCGCTCGCTCGTCCCTCGCATCGCTCGGGACGCCGTGGTCGCTCGCGCATCTGGCGTGCGGCTCCGTTCAATCGAAACCAGCCTGTCCAGCGGTCGTTGTCTTAAGGTGACGGTTTGAACGTTGACACGTGGTTTGGGGGAGGGACGGCGTTCACGGCGGTCGACTACGGCGTGGTCGCGCTGTGTCTGCTGGCGCTGTTGGCCATTGGTTGGGCGACGGGCCGTGGCGAGACGGATACCAATGGCTTCTTCCTCGGCCGCCGGCGCATCCCGTGGTGGGCGGCATGTTTGTCGTTCGTCGCCACCGAGATCAGCGCGGTGACGATCGTTTCGGTACCGGCCACTGGCTTCCGGGAGAATTGGCAATACGCCCAGTATTTCATTGGCTCTGTGCTGGCGCGCGTGGTGATCGCCGCGCTGTTCATCCCGGCGTTCTACCGGATCAACTGCACCACGATCTACGAATACCTCGGACGCCGCTTCGGCCCGGTGACGCAAGTGGCCGGCTCGGCGTTCTTCTTTGTGACGCGACTTCTGGCATCCGGCGTCCGGCTGATGGCGGCTTCGATGGCCGTCGCCGTGCTGCTCGGCTGGCACATTGTGCTGGCGATTCTGCTCTTCACGCTGATCGGTATCGCGTATATCGCGTACGGCGGCGTGCGGGCGGTCGTTTGGACGGGGGTGCTACAGGGCGCGACGTTCATCGTTGGAGGACTGGCAACGCTCTGGTTCTTGTTGTCGCAGATCCCGGGTGGGGCGGCATCGGTCATGGAAACAGCTGGCGCTGCCGGACGACTGAGTCTCTGGAATTGGGGGCCGCAGCCGGGCGATCCGGCATTCTGGCGCACGATCCTCACCGATCCGAACGTGCTCTGGCTGGCGATCCTCAACGGTTTCTTCTTCTCAGCGGCGGCATTCGGCACCGATCATGACTTGATGCAGCGGCTCCTGACGGTGGAGACGCGGCGCGCCAGCCAGCGCACGATGTTGATGACATCCATCGGCAGCTTCGCCGTCCTTGTCATCTACCTCGGCATCGGCTCGTGCCTCTTCGCGTTCTACGCGCAGCATCCGGAGTTGCCGCTACCGGCGAAGCTCGACGGCATCTATCCGCATTTTGTCGCAACGGTGATGCCGGCGCTGCTGCGGGGGCTGGTGCTGGCGGCAGTCGTGATGGCGAGCATCGACTCGCCGCTCAGCTCGTTGGCCGCATCGTTCGTCATCGACATCTATCGGCCATGGCTGCGGTCCGGAGCCAGCGAGCGGCACTACCTCCGGATCTCGCGCGCAGCTGTCGTCGGGTTCGGGCTGGTGCTGGCGGCGATCGCCTATGGCTTCAGTTTCTTTGAGCGCATTCTCTGGCTGGCGTTCAAAATCGGCGGCGTGACATTTGGCTCGTTGTTGGGTGTCTTCCTCTTCGGCCTGCTGACGCGCCGCCGCGCCGATCGGACGAACGTGGCGGCGATGTTGCTGTGGGCTGTCGTCAATCTGGTGCTGCTGGTGCTGTCGGAGCGCGGGGTGGTGCCGATCGCGTGGAGCTGGCTGGTGATCTTCGGCACGCTCGGCACGTTTGCGGTGGCGTACCTGCTCGGGACGCCGGGCGAAACGCTCCGTGACGGAGGCGTGCAATCTCCGTCCCGCGCATCCGAGGCCGTTCTGGTAGAATAGGCATATTGGTCGGAGGGCTGTCTTGCTGCTGCGGTGGGGTCTGACCTCAAGCCGGGAAGCCCGGTTCACGTCAGAGGTCTGACCCCATTGGTTGATTGAGTTGAAGCAGTATGGATGGGCAGGGGATTCGTGTGGTTTTGAGGAGGAGCCATGTCGCCAGACGCTGAAACGGAAGTGCGCTGCGAGAACTGCACGACGCTGGTGGATGGGAAGAGGCGGTTTGAGAAGGATGGCAGGGTCTACTGCTGCAAAGCGTGTTACCGCGAGGAGGCGTGTGATTGTTAACTGCTGGGGCGTGGGGGACGGGGAGCGCGAGAGATGGCTGGATTATTGCGCCATGGGGTCTGACCTCACGACGGGACGCGTGGCTCACGTGAGAGGTCTGACCCCACTGGTTACCGGTGACGAAACGGTGGGATGGGCGGGGGATCTGATGCTTGTCTCTATCAGGAGAGTTGGAGCGGAGCGCTGAACAAGGAGGTAGCATATGAACGTTGCATGGTTACTGATTGCGTCGGCAGTGGGATACTGGGTGATGACGCTGGCTCAGCGCCAGAAGGGCAATACCAAGACAGTTGGCAAGTGGCTCGGGGTGATGATCATCATCGTGGGGTTGGCTGGATCGGCGTGCACCATTGCTTGCGTCGTGTCGGGCAAGGCCGGTGCTTGTCCTCCCATGGGGAAGGCGTATGGCTCGTGCCCGCTGACATCGGCGCTGTGCGCGATGGGCAAGTCGATGTGCCCGACCAAGTCGGCAGCATGTCCTATGAAGTCGTCGGCACCTGCTGCTCCGTCGCAGGAATAGGTCGCGGCGCCGCGTTGACTAAATGGTCGTTTCGATAAGTCAGTCTCCGATGCAGGACACTCACGCGCTGTATCGGCAGGGGCTGACGTGTTTCCGCCAGGGCAAGCTGACCGAGGCGATGGAGGTGTTGGAGCGGGCGGTGCAGCAGGATTCGCAGCATGCTGATGCGCACGAGGCGCTGGGCGTGATCTACGGGCGGCTGGATCGGCTCGACGACGCCATCCGCGTCATGCAGCGGCTCGCCCAGCTGGATCCTAATTCCGTCATGGCGCACACCAATCTCTCCATCTTCTACATGCGCAAGGGGTTGAAGGAAGAGGCAGAACAGGAGAAGGCGTTAGCAACGGTGGCGGCGTTCTCCCAGGCGGGCGAGCACGCGGCGCCTCCACCGCCGCCGAGCGCCGAGGAGCAATCGGCGGCGCGGCGCGAAGAGGCGGAGAAGTTCCGGAAGATGCTCGCGCTTGATCCGGATGATGCCATGCTGCGGGTGAGTCTCGGGCGTTTGCATCTGGAGGATCGGCAGTTTGAGGTGGCGATTGAGGAGCTGCGACGCGCCGTGACGTTGAAGCCGGATTACTCGGTGGCGTACGAATATCTGGGGAAGGCGTTGGAGGCGGCTGGACGCACGGCCGAAGCGATTCCAGTCTACATCGATGGCATCGTTGTGTCGGAGCGTAACGGCGATCTGACGCCGATGAAGATCATGGAGCATCGTTTGAAGCAGCTGCAGGGTTGACGTCGTGCTTCGCCAAAGCTGCCACGCGCTATTGGTCGTTGCGGTGTGTCTTTGTCTGGTGGGAGCTGGAGCGCCGACGCACCGCGTCGTCTATACCGATGGGCGAACGGTCGAAGGGCGAGTGATTGCGGAGGCGGAGGATTCCGTGCGGCTGGCGCTCGGCAGCGGTGAGATACGGATTCCGCGTCGACGCATCGCGCGCATTGATGCGTTGGAATCATCCGAGAGGCAGCGCGATCCATCGGGGCGCAAGCGGCTCTTGCCGGGGCTGGCGGCGGAAGTGGTGGTGCCGTACGGGTGGCATGTAAGTGAGCGGTTGCCCGACGGTGCCTTGCCGATGGGGCGGTTTTGGGCAGGACGCCAGCAGTCGGTGTTCGTGATGAGTCCGGAGGCGATCGAGGGGAGGCAGGCACCGCTGCCGCGGTTGGTGGTGTTGCGGAGCGGTCCGGTGACGGAGCCGGGGGTGCGTGCGCTCGATGAGGCGCGACGACTAGTGAAGGTCGCGGCGGTGGGAAGCGCCTCATCGGTGACGGTGGAGACGCAGCCAGAGGCGCTGCGCATCGGTGGGATGCCAGCGGCACACTACGCGCTGCAGATTGCCGATCCTGCGCGCTCGCCGGAGCCGTTGCTGCAGGATGCATTCCTGCTCATCAAGCCGGATCGCCTCTACACGATTGATGCGGTGATGCCGCTTGATCAGGCAGCGCGGTGGCGTTCGGTGTTGCGCCAGGTGGCGGAATCGGTGCGGGTGACGACGAATCCCGAATATTTTCCGCTGCAGAAGGGGCGGGTAGTGGACCGGGCGGCTGTCTTGAGTGTGGAGGAACGACAGGCGTTGAGCGATGTGATCGCTCGCCTGGAGGAGGTTGTCGGTATCGCGTGCGCGGTCGTCACGGTATCGAGCATCGCTCCGTATCGGCATCCTGAGGCCTACGTCGTTGATCTGTTGCACTTGTGGAATATCGGGGCGGATCATCCGAAAGGCGGTGCGCTGTTGCTGGTGTCGCAGGGCGGGCAGCCACCAGCGCTGCAGCTCGGTTTCGGTGCTGAGATTCTGGTGTTGTCTGACGCGGGGGATGGGATCGTGCAGCAACATGTGGCGCCGGTGGTCGGGCAGCCAGGACGGCTGGGTGCTGCGCTCGTCGCCGCCATCGAAGAACTGGGGCGGCAGCTCACGCAGTGAAGCAGGGGCAAGGGGCGAGAAACGTGGGGTGCGAGATGGCTGAATCGCTGCGACAGTCGGGTCTGACGCCGAAGGTGCCTGACCCGATCGGTCGACTTGTGGTGACGCGATCAAGGATGGGTAGGGGATTCGATGCTTGAAGGAAGCAATCGCATGAGGTGCACGGTTGTTGCCACTGACGATTGAGACGCCGACACCGTTCTCGCTGGAGCAGACGGTTCTGCTGCACGGATGGGTGTGGCTGGCGCCGTACGCATGGGATGAGGCGAGGCAGGCGCTGCAGCGGTGGGAGGAGCTGCCGTCGGGTCGCGTGGTGCGTCTGACGATCACGCAGCCGAAGGCGTCGCGCGTGGCCGTGGCGGTCGAGCCGCCCACGCCGTTGACGCCGGAGGATCGGCAGGCGATCGTGCAGCGCGTGCGGCGGGCGCTGGCGCTCGACTTGGATCTGTCGGAGTTTATCGCCGTCGCCAAACGCGAGCATCCGGGTGTCTGGCGGTTGCTGCGCGCGGGCGGCGGGCGTCTGCTGCGTGGATTCACGTTGTACGAGGATCTCGTCAAGACGCTCTGCACGACGAACGCCGCATGGGCATACACGGAGAAGATGGTCGCGTCATTTTGCCGTCTCTTCGGGCGTCCGGTGCCATCAGGCGATGGATGGACGTTTCCACGGGCTGAGGCGGTGCAGCAGAGTCTCGCGGGCACCATCGCGGAGTCGCCAGCAAGACGCCTGCATGGCGACGTCCCGAGCCTCGCTCATCCTGCCGCCGGGGTGCTAGGGAAGGGGCAAGCGCTGGTACGCCGACGAGAGGTGCCGCAGGGCTTCGGCTATCGCATCAAATACCTCTCCGGCGTGACGGATCGAGTAGTGCTCGATGGCATCGCGCCGACACTCGAGCATCCCAACGTCGTCGCCGGGCGCAAGACGGAGTGGCTGGCGGAGTTGCCGGGCTTCGGTCCGTACGCGGTCAACCACATGCTGGTGTTGCTGCATCATTTCGACCAGCTGCCGGTGGATCGCGAGGTGCTGGCGTATCTTGGTGTGGCGGGCAAGAGCGCAGCGGTGCAGCAGCGGCGCGTGGAGGCGTATCGGCAGCGCTGGGGACGATGGGCGTTCCTCGGCTACAAACTGGAGCGGCAAGTGGCGAAGAAGAATTGGACTGGGCGATGACGGTCATCGGGTCAACGGAAGCGGCGGCGTATCTGGTCTTCGACGCGGAGAGCGTGCCGGACGGTCGGTTGCTGCGCCTGACGAAATACCCGGGCGAGGCGATTACCGACGATGAGGCGGTGGCGCGTGCGCAGGCCGAGGCGCTGGAGGCCTCCGGCGATACCTCCGACTTTATCCCGGTGACATTCCATGTGCCGGTAGCGGTGTGCGTTGCACCGGTGAACCGCGAGTATGAGTTGATGGATCTCACGGCGCTCGGCGCGCCCGCGTATCATCCGCGAGCGATCACCACGGCCTTCTGGCAGCTGGCTGTTCGCGCCGGTACGATCGTCAGCTTCAACGGCCGCGGGTTCGACGTGCCGCTGCTGGAGATCAATGCGTTCCGCTACGGCGTGCCGGTGCCGGTGCATTTCACCGAGCGCTACAGCACGCGCGACCGCTATGGCCGCAAGCATTTCGACCTGATGGACTGGCTCTGCAACTACGGTGCCTCGCGTCTCAACGGCGGGCTCAATCTGCTCTCGAAGCTGTTGGGCAAGCCGGGCAAGATGGGCACGACCGGCGGACAGGTGTATGATCTCTTCCGCGCGGGCAATCTGCCGGCGATCAACCACTACTGCAGCTTCGATGTGCTGGACACCTACTTCGTGTTCTTGCGGACGCAGGTGCTGATGGGCAAGTTGACGATCAAGCGCGAGCAGGAGATCGTCGGGCAGACGAAGCAGTGGTTGGAGAGTCACGTGTTGGAGCAGCCGCATTTGATGACGTATGTGGAGAATTGGGGAGACTGGAATCCATGGCCATGAGCGCAGAAAATAGAAGAGTAGGCAGAATGCAGAAGGCAAAAGGCAGCGCAGTGGCAGGGCATGGCAGGAGGTCGTCCCGGACATGGCTTCTTGCTGTTTGCTGCCCTCTGCTTTCTGCTTTCTTGTTGCTCGATGCGGGGTGTGCGCGGGCGCCGAAGGTGAGGGGGCAGACGATGATGCCGAAGCGCGCGCGGGTTGAGGCGTGGCAGCGGATCGTGGCGATCGAGGCGGATCACCGTCCTGACTGTCGGCCGCGGATCATGCAGACCGAGGTGGTGCAGTCGGAGGGGGGCACGGTGGTGGAGCGGTGGGTGGTGCGCGGGTGCGATCGCAATCTCGACTACCTGGTGAGACTGGTGCCGAGCGGTCGCACGCGGGAGATTCGCATCTCACCGCCGTCGGAGTTTGCGCCGCCACCGATTGTTCTAGAACAGACGTCGGAAGGCGCTGGATAAGTGCCAGTGAGGGGTTAGACGTAGATGAGTAGGCAGATAGCAGAAGGCAGAAAGTAAAGTAATGATAGGACGTGTGGGGCGATGGTGTTGGATGAGAGATCTTGCTGCTTACTGCTTTCTGCTGACCGCCTTCTGGATCTTCGCGGTCGGCTGCGGCATGACGGCGCCGCTGCGGTGGACGGGGCGAGGCGTCGGCGTCGTGGTGCGCGTCGGCTATGCGATGACGCAGCAAGCGCTAGCGCTCCTCGGACCACCGGTGCGTCGTGTGGCGCTTGAGGGGGGCCGTACGTTATTGGCCTATGCGCTCAACGAAGGAGCAGAGGTGATGGTACGGGCGATGCCGCTGGTGGTACAGCAGGAGGCGCGGCGCGCCGGGTACCGGGGAACGATTGAATTGATCATGACGTCGGCCGGCCTGGTGGAGTCGGTGCGTGTGGTGCCGGTCGACGGACAGGAACAACAGAGGAAAGGAGTCGGTTGATGCCAGAGGAGCATGTGAGACGCCGCAGGCGCGGCGGGCGGGGCCGCGGACATCGCGGGGGGAACGCCGCCGAGGGAAAAGCTGTCGTCGGGGGCGGAAGCGCGCAGCGGGAGATTACGGCGAAGACCCTCATCGCGCCGGTCGTCGCCAAGGCGTTGGAGCTGGCGGTGCAGTACCATGCCGCGCAGATCCGGCAGGTGGACAAGACGCCGTACATCACGCATCCGGTCGGCGTAGCGCTGATTTTGGCGCGCGCCGGGCAGAGTGACGACGTGGTCGCGGCGGGATTGTTGCACGATGTGTTGGAAGACACGCCATGCCAGCCGAGGGTGTTACGGCGCGAGGTGGGCGGTGTGGTGGCCACGATCGTGGAGACGGTCACGGAGCCGGACAAGCGCAAGCATTCGTGGGAGGAGCGGAAGGCGAAGTATCTGGAGCAGCTCGGCAAGGGGTCGCATGAGGCGATGCTGGTTGCTTGCGCTGACAAGGTGCACAATCTCACATCGCTGACCGCCGCCTACCGCACCAAGGGCGATAAGGCGTGGGGGCATATGGAGCGTCCGGTGGAGCAGCATCTGTCGCAGCTGCGCAAGGTGTACCAGACGGTTCGCACAGCATGGCGCGACTGCCCGTTGCTGCATCCGTTCGTGCAGGAGCTGGATCGTATCGAACAGATGGTGCGCGCGCGGGGTGGTCGCATACGGCCGCTGGGCGCGGAGGGCGCCGTCGCCACGGCCGAAGGTGTGGGGGTTGAGGAGGGAGCGGCTGTCAGCGATGTGGAGGGAGAAGGCGGTCGCCGGCGCGGGCGCCGTGGGCGCGGTGGGAGTCGCGGTCGTGGTGCAGAAACGGCTGTGGTGCCACCTGTCGAGTTGCCGCGCGAGGTGGAGTCGAAGTTCATCGTACGCGACCCGTTGGTGCTCTCCGAGGTTTCAACGTTGCGGACGGTCGGTACATTCACTGTGACCGGCCAGGAGCATCTCGTGCAGCACGATACGTACCTTGACACGAGCGATCTCTCATTGGCCAGAGGGCGGTCGGTACTGAAGTTGCGTCAGCGGGGCGACCGGTACGAGGTGACGTTCAAGCAGGAAGTGGGGGCGTCGCGCGGGGTATCCGAGCGGGTCGAAGTGACGCTGCCAGTGACGCCGGATCAGGTGCCGCTTCTGCTGGCGGGTCGGTTGCCGATCGAGCCGGTGCGGCTGGCCCGCCGGGTCGCCAAGCGCAAGGAGCTGACTGAGGTGATCGCGTCGGTGACCGATCGGACGCGCATGCTGCTGGCGCACGAGACGGAGCGTGCGGAGATCGATGTCGACCGCGTTACCTATCGTCGGGGACGGGTGGAGATGGCCGGACGCATGGAGGTGGAGGTCGAGAATCAGGGAGCGTCGCTGGACGGATTCCGGGCGCTCGTGGATGCGCTGAAGGTGCAGTTTGGCGAGAAGATGGAGCTCTCGTCCGTCTCCAAGTTCGAGCATGGTCTTCGGCTCATGGGGTACGGCGTCACGCTCGGTCACTGAGAGGCTGTGACAGGGGACAAGTGACAGAGAACGCGGGACGAGTGACAAGAGACGAAAGGCGAAGCATCGTTGCTCCACGTCACCAGTCGCCCGTCCCTTATCACAGGTTTTCCACCTGTCACCAGTCACGCTCTTGTAGTAGTTCAACGCGGACGCGGGCGAGGCCTTGGTTGAGCGGTGCGATCGTGGCAAACGCTGAACGCGTTAGGTCAACGATGCGGCCGCCGCGGTGGAGATACGGCTTGGGGCCGCGGTCGTTGACGCGGACGGTGACGGCGCGTCCGTTGACCATGTTGGTCACGCGCAGCATCGTGCCGAACGGAACGCCCCACATGGCGCCGGTCATCTGTCGATCGTCGAATGGCTCCATCGACGCGGTGGTGGGGCGGATGCCCGGGTCGTGACGAGAGTACCATGACGCGACGCCTTCCCTGGTGACGAGTGGAGTATGGGTGTTGCCAGGAATGATCGTCGACTGCAACGACAGCGGGGCGAGTTGTGGCATCTCCAGCGGCGAGCCACCGATCAGCTGCCCCGGCATCATCATGGCAACCGCCAATGTGCCGAGTCGTCCAACGCGCAGCAGTGGCGAGAGATGGCGGCCCATTCCGCGCCGTGCCAACGCCGGCCTCGCTACTTGCGGATCGTCGCGGTTGATTGGATGGTCTCTCCTTGTCTCCGCGGTCATCGGGCTGCTTTACCCTCCTCTACTATACGAAGATACCTCATGCTTAGTGACGGACAAGAGCTGTCTGAGTGTGTAGGGTGTCAGGTGTAAAGTGTCAGAAAGGTAACAGGTTACGAGAGTATTGAGATGGTTTTCTCTCGATGTTGTTGGTGCATGTCACCTTACACGCAACGCCTGACACGTCCTCTGGGATTCTGTCGTCGTGTATAATGCCGCCGTGGTCACACATGCAACTGCTTCACATGACAGCGCGATCGTCAGCATCGACGGGTTGACCAAGATCTACGAGCGGGGCGAGCGGCAGACGGTCGCGCTCGACGGTGTCTCCTTTCAGGTGCGGCGCGGGGAGATCGTGGGGCTTCTGGGGCCCAACGGCGCTGGCAAGACGACCGCGCTTCATACGATTCTCGGACTGATTCGCCCAGAAAGCGGACGCGTCAGTGTTTTTGGCCACTCACCGTTCACGCATCGGGTACATGTCGCATCGCGGCTCAATTTCGCCTCCGCCTACGCTGACCTGCCATCCAATCTCACGGCGCAGGAGGCGCTGCTGGTCTTCGCGCGGCTGTATGGCGTGCGGGATGTGTCGCGGCGGATGGAGCAGCTGATCGATCAATTTTCCCTGGGAGCGTTGCGGCAGCGCGTGATCGGCAAGCTCTCATCGGGTGAGCAGATGCGGGTGAAGATCGCCAAGGCGTTACTCAACGATCCGGAGCTGCTGCTGCTGGATGAGCCGACGCTGAGCCTTGATCCGTACATGGCGCACCGGGTCCGGACGTTGCTCGGCGAGGTTCAGCAACAGCGTAAGCTGACCATCATTCATACATCGCACAACATGGCGGAGGTCGAATCGTTCTGCAGCCGCATCATTTTTCTGCATCGGGGGCGGGTGATGGCGGAGGGAGCGCCGCGCGATGTGCTGGCGCGGTTCCAGAGCGCATCGTTGAACGAGCTCTTCATCCGCGTCGCCGAGAGTGGCGAGCTGCTCGATACCCGTGAAGCGGATGAATCCGTGAAGCGTGAAGCGTCAAACTGATAATGTGTTGAGATTGATGACTGCCTCGTTGCACCGCGGGGTCTGACCTCACGCCGGGAAGCTTGGTTCACGCCAGAGGTCTGACCCCGTTGGTTGACTGGGGCGAAGCGGTATGCACGGGCAGGGGAAACGTTGCCGCTCGGGGTCAGACCCCAAGACGAGAAGCGGGAAATAGGTTAGAGGTCTGACCCCATGGCAAGCTTGGGTTGAGGCGGTATGACTGGTCGAGGGAGCTGATGCACCACGTTGAACGGCGGCATGAGGTAAAGCGAAATGCACGGCGTTGATGCAGCCGCCAGCTGGGGGCGGATCTGGGCGATGACGCTGCGTTACCTCTATCTGCATCGACGCGGCATCGTGCGCAACCTCAGCACCGGCTTCTGGCCGGTGATGGATCTCTTGATTTGGGGTTATGTCACGATGTATCTGCGGCAGATGGCCATCGGCATCCTGGGGCAGGCGGTACTCTTTATGATCGGTGCCGTCATCTTCTGGGATATTCACTACCGGGTACAGCAGGGAGTGACGCTGTCGCTCATGGAGGAGATTTGGACGCGCAACATCATCAACGTCTTGGTCTCGCCGCTGCGGATGTGGGAATGGATGGCGGCGACATGCCTCTACAGCATCTTCAAAGTGGTCTCGGTGACGCTGGTGCTCGGCACGCTGGCGCAGCTGTTGTACGCGTTTCGTCTGACGACGATCGGCTGGGTCGCCGTGCCACTTGCGGCGCAGCTGCTGATCTTCGGCTGGTCGGTCGGCATCGTCACATCCGGCATCTTGTTGCGCTTCGGCTATGCGGCGGAAACGCTCATCTGGGCGATCCCGTTTCTCGTTCAGCCGTTTAGCGCCGTCTTCTATCCGGTGTCGGTGCTGCCGGTGGGGGCGCAGTGGATCGCGCGGTGCTTGCCGACATCGTATGTCTTCGAGGGATTGCGGATGGCGTTGCGGGAAGGGACGGTGACTCCGGGTTATCTGGTGGCCGCAACGGGATTGAACGCGCTGTATCTGTTAGCTGCCTGCGTGGCGTTTGTGGCGTTCTTCCGCTCGGCGCAGGCGGCAGGCCGCCTCAGCCGGCTCGGGCAGGACTAGTGCAGGCGGCGATGACTGGAAATGCGGAGGGCGGCACGTTGGCTACTTCGTTGCCACAGGCGGGTCTGACCCCGCAGGGGTCTGACCCGCCTGGTATGGCTGAGGTGAGGTGGGAAGAATGGGCGGGGGAATTCCTGAGATGGTGAGTGGCGTATCGCGGCCAAAGGCGAAGCGGTACGCAGTCGGTAAGATCCGGCTGTGGGTGATCGGTCAGCTGCTGACGTTCGGACTGCTGGTCGCGGTGCAGTTATCGGGTGCGTCGCGGCGGTGGACTGAGCAGGCGTGGTATCTGGCCGACGGCAATCCATGGTTTGAGGTAGCGATCTTTGCGTGGGGGCTTGGCGCGCTCTTCACGCTCCTGGAGCTGCCGCTCGCCTGGTACGGCGGCTTCTACATGGAACATGGCTTCGGACTCTCGACGCAGACGTTGCGATCATGGCTGATCGATCAGGTGAAACAGCTGACGCTCGGCGGGCTCTTCGGCCTCATCATCGTCGAGACACTCTATGCCATCCTGCGGACGGTGCCGCCGCCGGCTTGCTGGCTCTGGATCGGCGCCGCGTGGATCGGTTTCAGCGTGGTGTTGGCGCGGATCTTTCCGGTCTGGATTCTGCCGTTCTTCTTCAAGGTGACGCCGCTCGCGGATGCGGGGCTCGCGCAACGGTTGCGGGCGCTGGCCGAGCGATGCGGCGTGGCGATGGTCGGTATCTTCACCATCAACCTCGGGAGCAAGACAAAGAAGGCGAACGCGATGCTCGCCAGCATCGGGCGCAGCCGCCGCGTGCTGCTGGGCGATACGCTGCTGGGCTATCCACCCGAGGAGGTGGAGGTGGTGCTGGCGCATGAGATCGGGCACCATCGGCTGGGGCACATTTGGAAGCTGCTGGTGATCGGCGGCGCGCTGGGGTTCGCGGGCTTCTGGCTGATCGGTGTGGCGATGGAGCGACTGGTGCGTCCGCTCGGCCTCGGGGGGATCGATGATGTCGCGGGGCTGCCGATGATCTGGCTGCTGTTCTCACTCTATCATGTGGCGCTGATGCCGCTGCAGCATGGGATCTCGCGCCACTTCGAGCGCGAAGCGGATCGCTTCGCACTGGAGACGACGCGGCAGCCGGAGGCGTTCATCGGTTGCATGCGGCGTCTCGCCGAGCAGAATCTCTCCGACATCGATCCGTCGCCGTGGGTGGAGTGGTGGCTGTACGATCATCCGTCGATCGCGCGCCGCATTCGCATGGCCGAGGCGTTCCGCCAGCAATCTGTGTAAAGTGTAACGTGTAAAGTGTGAAGGGAGGGGATGTGCGCCCTACGCGTTCGGTGTCGGAGGTTCTGCGCCTTGACACTTTACACCTAACACCTGACACGTACCTGGTCGCTGTATAATGGCTGCAATGATACCGTCGACACGCCTCTACTGCGGGCCGTTCTCCCGCGCGCTGGAGCCCCGTTTCATCCAAACGGTCGAACAGCTGCACCAGAGCGATCCGCTGGCGCCGTTGCCGATCGTCATCCCGTCCAACGCTGTGGCGCGCCGCCTCAAGACCGCGCTGGCGAGTCGCAGCACCTTTCCCGGATTTCTCAATCTCGAATGGCTCACGATCCTTGATGTGGCGAAGCGTATCTGGCGCGACGTGCCACCGGCTGCCGTCGAGATGCAGCCGGAGTTGAAGCGGCTGATCGGCACGGCGCTTCTGGAACGCGTTGTCACGGACGAGGTCGGTGCCGGGAGCTACTTCGCCGGTGTGAAGGATTTCCGGGGATTTGCGCAGGGGTTGGCCGGTTGCCTGCGGGATCTCAAGGAGTCGGGGATTCGCGCATCGGATCTGACGCGGCTCAAATCGCTGCCGCCGAAGATGGCCGAGATCGCGCGGCTCTACGCGGCGCATGAGCAGGCGCTGGCGACACACGGCATTTGCGAGGACGAGGACATCCTGCGGGCCGCGGCGGAGTCGGTGGCGTCGTCACCGTGGCTGGCGGCGCGCCCGTCCATCCTCCTCTACGGTCTCTACGATCCGACGCCGCTCCAGCGGCTATTGCTGGAGGCGATCGCCCGGCGCGTCGAGCTCCGGGCGTTCGCGCCGGTCGAGCCGGGGCATCCGGCCTGCCGCTACGCCGAGCAGACGGTCGCGTGGCTGCGCGGCTTGCTGGGGCGGGAGGCTGCCGCGACTGATGCGGCGGCTAGCGGCGATCCGGTATTGGATGAACTTGCTGCCGGCTTGTTTGGTGTTGGCCAAGCAGGCTCGTCCACCGTCCATCGTCCATCGTCCACAGACGGTGAGTCGCAGGTCGCAGGGCAGGGTTCGTGCGACGTGCGACGTGCGACGTGCGACGAACCAGTCACTTTCGTGTCGACCGGTGGGCGGACGGAGGAGGTAGAGGCGATCGCCGATCGGATCTTGGCGCTCAAGGCGCGCGAGCCATCGCTCCGGTGGGACGACATCGCCGTGCTCTTCCGCGTCGCCGATGACTATCGCGACACTGTCTCTCGCATCTTCGAGCGCCGCGGCATCCCGCATCTCTTCCCGCGAGCCGAGTCGATCGCCCGCCATCCGCTCGCGCAAACGCTGCTGCGGCTCGCGGCGTTGGAGGCGCGCGACTTCTCCTGGATCGACGTCACGGAACTCTTCTCCAGCCCGTGGCTGCGTGTTCAAGAGCTAGCTGCGAACTGCGAGACACGAGACACGAGATGCGAGATGCGAGATGCAAGTGACCAACGACCAACGACCGATGACCAACGATCAATGTCTCGAGTCTCGAGTCTCGAGTCTCGAGTCCTTCGCGATGCTCCCCAGCCAGCAACGTGGGATCGGCTGGTGCGGCTGGCCGGTATCGAGTCGGGGCGCGTGGCGTGGCGCGAGGGGATCCATCGTCTTGACCGCATCGTGGAGCCGGAGGATCGTGTGCAGTTTGAGTTGCTCACCCAAGCGGTCGCCGGACTTTTCGCGTTGCACGACGCCAAGCCGAAGGACGGCACCGTGCGTGACTGGATAGACTGGCTGGGCCGACTGTTGGCTGTGCTTGATGTGCGCGAGCAGATGGCAGAAAGCAGAAGGCAGAAAGCAGAAAGCGGAGGACAGAAGGCGGAGGGTAGAGGGCAGAAAGCAGAAAGCGGAAAGCTGCCGGAGTCTGCCTCCTGCCTTGTGCCTTCTGCCTTCCGTTTTTCTCTGGATGCAGCCGACGTCCATCGAGCACTCGTCGGTGCCGTCCAGTCGCTCTGGGCGGTGGAGGGGATCGCGTCGCGCTGGACGTACGAGGAGGCGTTGCGGTGGCTTGGTGCGGCGGTCGAGCAGCAGTCGACCGGATGGAGCTTGCATGGCGAGCGGGTGCTTGTGGCGGATGTCATGGCGGCGCGCGGGCTGTCGTTCGACACCGTGTTCCTGGCTGGCATGGTCGAGCATGGTTTCCCGCGCCACATCATGCAGGATCCGTTTCTCATGGACTGGGAGCGACGGGAGCTGAGCGAGCGGCTCGAGACGGTGCTGCCGCCGAAGCGCGACCGCGGCTACCAGGAGGAGAAGTTTCTCTTCTATCTGACGGTACGGGCGGCACGGCGTCGCCTCGTGCTGCTGCATCAGCGGGTGGATGACGAGGGCAAAGATCGCGTGATGTCGTACTACATCTACGAGGTGCGGCGGCTGCTGGGCGAGCGTATCCGCTACGAGGTGGTCAGGCTGTCGCGGCTCGAGGTGGCGGGCGCGCTGCCCGGTGAGCTGCTCGATCCGTCCGACCGTGACGCAGCGGTGCTGCGGCGCGCGTTCCGGCTTCGGCTTGACGAGGAAGCCTCACCAGGCGCTGCTGCGCTCCAGCCGCGGGAGCGGTTGGCGTTGGCGGCAGCAGTGCTGCACGATCCGCGGCGGCCGCTCCTGCCGATGGCGCTGCGGGGCGAAGAGCGGCGCTGGCTCTTCCGCGGGCTCGACGAGCACGACGGCGTCATGCGGCTCGATCCACAGCCCGAGGGCTCGTCACTCTCGATCGTCAACCGGTTGCTTAGTCCGACGCGCATGGAGGACTATGGCCGCTGCCCGTTTCTCTACTTCGCCAAACACGTGCTGAAGCTCAAGCCGTTCGAGGAGCCGGTGGCGGAGCTGGAGCGCCGCTTCATCGGCACGCTCTATCACAACGCCCTCTTCCGCTTCTTCACGGAGCTGCGCGACGAGGGACGGCTACCGCTGCGTGAGCTGCATCGCGACGAAGCGCTGGCGCGGCTGCGACGGATCGTGCAGGAGGAGTGCGTCACGTTTGAGCGCGAGCATCCGATCGGCCTGCCGCTCTTGTGGGAGCTCGAGCAGGAGGCGATGCTGGCGAACTTGGAAACGCTCTTCGATGCGGAGTTCGATCCGGCGGACGGCTTCGCTCCGGCGTACTTCGAAGCGTCGTTCGGGCGCCCGGTGCCGGAGGATGCCGATAAGACGATCTCGACCGAGCGGCCGCTGGAGGTGTTGCTGGGCGAGCAGTTGACGCTCCGGTTCGGCGGGCGCATCGACCGGATCGACATCAACGTTGCCGAGCATCAGGCGCGCATCTTCGACTACAAGTCGGGCAAGCCGAAGTCGTCGCGCCTCGACACCGGCGAACAGTTTCAGCTACCGATCTACCTGATGGCCGTCGAAGATCTGCTGCTCAAAGACTACGCCGTCAGCGAGTCGACCCTCTGGTTCATCGGCGATCGCAAGGGACGGAAGAAGTTGAACCGGCAGGATTGGGAGGCGAGCAAGCTCGCCGTCCTCGCAGCGATGCGCGACTACGCCCAGGCGATCAGCCGCGGCATCTTCTTCCCGTACCCGCGCCCCGAACACTGCCGCTTCTGCGACTTCCGCGCCGTCTGCCGCAAGTCACCCGTCTCCCGCCTCGAGCGGAAGATGATCGATCCTGACGCTAAGTGGTACGCGGACCTGAAAGAGGGGGCGTGATGAAACGGACGTGATGGGGTGGGCGTGGTGGAGAGGGCGTGGGGCGTACGGGGTTAAGGGGTACAGCGCGTGCAATGATTGCTCACAGTTCTTCTTCGAGCGCAGCGATCCGCCAATACTCTTTGGCGGAGAGCGGAGTCGAGAAGCTACCACAATAGCATTTGCTGTGGGTTCTCGACTCGTCCCTCGATTCCGCTCGGGACTCGCTCGAACACGAACTGGTCAGCATCGCGTAGACGGGGGGTGAGAGTGAGGGAATGTTTGACAGGGCAAGTTAGAGGCAGGGAACGAAGAGCGTGAAGCGCGCGAGGTATAACGTGTCAGGACGGAGGCGGTTGCTAGGTGGATAACGAGAAGAGTGGTGTTATGCGTGTGGACTTCGAGGTCTTGAACACGCCGATTCAGCAAGCGTATGCTGAGGTGTTGTCGAAGGTAAAGCGACTGTCGGGTCACGGGATTCCAGATGGGCTGCCAGTTGTCGTTCAATTGCATCTTCAGGTAACTTATACAGCGTACCAAGCTATACGATATCTGTGTGTTGATACGCCGACGAGCAAAGAGAGGAAAGCAGAGTTTCTCTCCGCTTGCCAGCCTATTCAGAGAAGCATGCTAGATGCTGTGTTCGACATAATCTATTTGGGTCTAGATCTTCATGATAGGACTCGTGCATACTACAAAGCGGGTTGGAAAGAGTCATTCGATTACTATAGGAAGCATCAACAGAAGTATGGAGCGCTGCCGGAATGGCAAGGGTGGCTCGAAGAGCTCCGGTTGCTCACAGAAGGGCTCGCGAAGAGTGAGCATTTAACAGAAGCCGACCACGATAGTATCGATTGGTGGCCGACTCCGCTTCAAATGATCGGCGATTCATCTCTGCCGCGTGATGTTACAGATTTTCTCTCACATCTTCGAGATTGGTTTTACAAGAGTTACTCACAAGCAGATCATTTGAGCTGGCCCGGTCTTGCCATCCGGGGCGTTGTGTTTCTTCGTGAGCCGGGGAGTCAGTCAGATCAAGAGTATATTTCGAAGCAAAAATCAGATCAGGTTTATAGAGCTCTTCTCCTGCTGCTCATGATTTTGTCAGAGATCAACGCTCGCTTCTCACTTGGTCACGATGTGCAGCTTCAGTACATTTGGACAATACTCTTGAGTTATTTCGGGGAGACAAAGGAGTTGTATGAATTGCGTTACCAACGTTTGCTTCAACCATCTCGCTAAGTCAAAGCGTCTTTCAAAGTGAGAGTAAGTGATGAGTAGGCCACAGAGCGATAAGACAGTACCGGAAGCTACGGCGGTGGCTCAGATGACGGACGTTCACTCCGTTGTGAGCACGGAGTTTGATCGGCATCTGATCGTGACGGCGGGGGCTGGGACGGGGAAGACGTCGCTGCTGATCGAGCGGTATGTGGCGTTGCTGCGGCACGAGCGGGCGTCGGTGGAGCAGATCGTGGCGATCACGTTCACGGAGAAGGCGGCGGCGGAGATTCGGATGCGGCTGCGGGATCGGCTGGATGCGGTGCTGCGCGAGTCTTCCGAAGGGGAGCGGGGGCGATGGGCGCAGGCGATCGAGGATCTCGACAAGGCGCCGATCAACACGATTCATGGCTTCGCGGCGGGGTTGCTGCGGGAGCATCCGGTGGAGGCGGGGATCGATCCGGGGGCGGTGGTCGAGGACGAGCAGCAGAGCGTCGTGCGGTTTGAGCGGATGTGGCGGGAGTGGACGGCGCAGGAGTTGTCGGGGTCGGATGAGGCGTGGCGGGAAATTCTGCGGGTGCATTCGCTCTGGGCGGTGAGGGAGCTGGCGCTGTTGCTGTACCGGCATCGGGAGGTGGTGGGGGATCGGGCGCTGTCGGTGGGTGGGGAGTTGGAGCCGATCATGGTGATGGTGCCGGGGGTGCGGGCGGCGGTGGAGGAGTTGCGGGCGGCGTTGATTAGGTGTCAGCGGACGGATGAGGATCCGATGGGGAAGAGGGCGCCGGAGTTGATGGGGCTGGCGAAGCGGTTTCTGGAGTTGGCTGAACGAATTGCAGTTCAAGGTGATGCAGCGCCCCTCGACTCGGATCAGATCTCGCAGCACCGCTCGGCGCGGCCCACCGAGCCACGCTCTCGCTCAGCGGATTCGCTGCGCTCCTCGTCCGCCAAAGAAGCGGTGGCGGACGAGACCGTGGCCGCTTCGCGAATCCGGCGTGCTGCTCAATCTGATCCGAGTCGATTGGCTGAAGATGTCACCTCGCGTGAGTGCGTGGATCAACTCCTGGAGTGGTGTGTGGGGTTGGAGACGCAGCGGAAGGCGGTGGGGAAGGCGTGGAAGGGGCGGTGGGAGTCGGAGGAGGCGTTCATCCACGGGCGGGAGGCGTTTGATCGGTTGGTGGTGTTGATGAATGATGCGCGGGATTGGGTGGAAGCGGCGTTGTTGCATCGGCGGACGGTGGCGGTGATCGGGAAGCTGGAGGGGTTTCTGGCGCATGCGGAGGCGTCGAAGCGGGCGGATGGGGTATTAGACTTTGACGATTTGCTGCTGCGGCTGCGGGATGTGTTGCGGGATCGGGCGGATGTGCGGCGGCGGTGTCAGGAGCAGTTTCGGTATTTGCTTGTGGATGAGTTTCAGGATACGGATCCGGTGCAGGCTGAGATTGTGTTGTACCTGGCGGAGCAAGGTGCAATTGGCGATGGTGTGGAACGGCTGGAGTCGACTCAAGTTTCTCCGCATGATTCAAATCACGACAGGGCAGTTTGGCAGGGCCTGCCGCCTGCGGGCGTGATACTGGCTGCGGCTCCCCCGACGGGGCCTGGTGTTCGCCCACCCCCACGTCCGTCCTCGCCATACCCCGATCGCCCCGCATCGCTCGCAGACCGTGGGGTGGAGTCAGAGGTGACAGGGGACGCTCCACCCCACCAAGTCCCTCGCGATTCGCTCGGTGTACTTGGTGGGGACCCCGGAGCGGGCGGGCGCGGGGGGCCCCCGGCGCCCGCCACCCATCGGGGGGATCAGGATTCGGTGTTGTCTGCCAAGCGCCAGGATGTTGATTGGCGGGGGATGAGGCTCGCGCCAGGGAAGTTGTTTATCGTGGGGGATCCGAAGCAGTCGATCTATGGGTGGCGGAAGGCGGATCTGGCGATCTACGAGCAGGTGGTGGCGATGGTGGGGGAGCAGGGGGCGCGGGCGTTGACGCTGGATCGTAACTATCGGAGCGACGCGCAGATCGTCCGTTTCGTGAATGACAGCTTCCGTCGGTTGATCGTGGAGGAGGCGCCGTATCAGCCGCCGTATTTGGCGCTGGAGCCGGAGCGGCCGTCGGCTGGCGATGCGCCGCGTGTGGAGCTGCTGCTGATCGATGCGCCGGAGGGTGACGGGGAGGAGGAGTCGTTGTCGGCGAGCCAGTCGCGGCGGATCGAGGCGACGGCGTTGGCGCAACGGATCGAGCGGTTGGTGCGGGAGGGGCTGCCTGGCGGCGGCGAGACGTCGTACGGGAAGATCGCGATGCTCTTCCGGTCGCTGAGCGATCTCGGCGTGTACGAGGAGGCGCTGCGGGCGGCGGGGATTCCGTATCTGGTGCTCGGCGGGCGCGGTTACTACAGCCGTCAGGAGGTGACGGATCTCCTGAATCTGCTGCGTGTGCTCGACAATGCCGAGGATCGGCTGAGTTTGGTCGGTGTGCTGCGGTCGCCGATTATCGGGATGGACGATCGGCAGATTCTCGAGGCGGCAGGGGCGGGAGCGCTGCGCTACGATCGTCCGGTGCCGGAGGGATTGGCGTGTCGGGCGACGCTCGAGGTGGCGTATGGGCTGCTGCGGGAGCTGGCGGCGGTGCGTCATCATCGGCGCGTGGTGGAGCTGATGGAGGAGATCGTGGCGCGCACGTCGTGGCTACAGGTCCTGGCGTCGACGTCGGAGGGCGAGCAGCAGGTGGCGAACATCCGCAAGCTTATCAAGACGGCAGCGCGGCTCGATGCTGACGGGAGCTTGGGTCTGAAGCGGTGGATCGCGGTGTTGTCGGAGCTGGTGACGAGCCATGACCGAGAGGGGGATTCGCCGCTCGCCGAGGAGGGAACGAACGCCGTCCGAATCATGACGATCCACAAGGCGAAAGGGTTGGAGTTTGATGTGGTGATCGTGCCGGACGCGCAGCGAGGGCTGTCGCGCAACGGGCGGGGCGCGGAGGTGGCGGTTGACCGTGGCAACGGTCGCTGGGGGATGAACGCCGCAGGGTTCCGCACGATCTCGTGGAAGATGGGGCTCGCCGACATGGCGCAGAAGCAGGCGCTGGCGGAGGAGCGGCGGCTGTTGTATGTGGCGTTGACGCGCGCGCGCGAGTGCGTGATGATCTCCGGTGGGCTGACGATGCGCAAGGACGAGTCGTTCCTCCGATGGTTGGGTGAGGCGATGGAGGTGGAGTGGAAGGAGCTGGCGGCGGGGGAGTGGCGGCGCGACGAGGCGCGGGTGATGGTGGCGCGGGTGGCTGAGGTGGAGGCGCCGGTGCGCGCGCGGCCGATGACGGTGGAGCAGCTGTTGGCTGTGGAGCCGGACGCGGCGGCGTTCGAGGCGATGGAGGCGTCGGCTGCGGCGCGCGCCGAAGAGTGCGTGCGCGCGTTTAACGTGACGCGCAGCCGCATCGCGCCCGTGACAGCTCTTGCCAAGGGCGATACTGCGGTCGCACGTCGCACGTCGCACGTCGTAAGTAGTACGAACGACGCGGCGTCGACATGGGTCGATGCCGAAATCGCGCGGCGGACGGGTATCCTGGTGCACGAGACGTTACAATATCTCGACTTTGCGCAGCCGGAGGGATGGGAGCGGTGGCTAGCGGCGCGTGGTGAGGCGGAGGCTGACTTGTCGCCGGACGATCGCCGGAGGTTGCTGGAGGGAAGCCATCGGCTCGTCGAGCAGTTTCTGGCGTCGCCGTTTGCCCAGCGGCTGCGACGCGCGACGCGTCTGGAGCGCGAAGTGCCGGTCCTGCATCGTGAGCCGTCAGGTGTGGTGGCTGACGGGCGGATCGACCTCATGTTCGAGGAGGACGGCACGCTATACCTCGTCGATTACAAGACTGACCGGACGATCGAGGAGGATCTCTCCGGCTACACGGCGCAGCTGGCGTACTATCGTCAGGCGGTCGAAGCGATTTTGCGGCGTCCCGTCCGCACCGCGTTGTACTATATCCGACATGACAAGTGGGTGGACGTGGCATGATAGGCGATGGATGGAAACTATAATTGGCTGCTTTGTTGCGACGCGGGGTCTGACCTCACGCCGGGAAGCTTGGCTGACGCAAGAGGTCTGACCCCATCGGTGGCTTTGTGATGAAGACGTGTGCTTTGGGGAGGTGACGGATATGGTTGCCGAGTTTGGCGTGATCCCCATCGGGGCGGGAACGAGTGTGAGTCGCTACTTGGTGAAGGTAGTGGACTTGGTGGCGAAGAGCGGGCTCGACTATCGTGTCGGGTCGATGGGCACGGTGGTGGAGGGGAGTTGGGAGCAAGTCTTCGGGCTTATCAAACGGTGTCATCAGGCGGTGCTCAAGGATGTCGATCGCGTCTGGCTGCATGTCAGCGTCGATGATCGGAAGGATCACAAGGGCAAGGGGCGGATCGATGGGAAAGTGCGGTCGATCGAAGAGAAGCTGGGAAGATCGCTGAAGAAATGAGTGTGTTGCTGGTTGGCTGCTTTGCTGATCCAGTGGGGTCTGACCTCACGCCGGGAAGAGTGGCCAACGCGGGAGGTCTGACCCCACTGGTATGGTTGGGACGAGACGATGTGGATGGGCAGGGGATGCGTTGCATCATTCCATCGGATAGCTTGCTGTGAAACGCGAGCGAGCGGCGGGCGGTGTGCTGTATCGGCGGAACGGGAAGGGCGCGACGAGGATCGCGGTGATTTTCCGGCGCGGGCGCGGGTGGTGTTTGCCGAAGGGGAAGCCGGAAGCACGAGAGGTGCCGCGGCGGACGGCGTTGCGAGAGGTGCGGGAGGAAACGGGGCTCAACGGCGCGATCGAGCGACTGCTGGTGACGACGAAGTATCAGTTTACGCGGGGTGGCGAGCGGGTCGATAAGCGCGTGACCTTTTATCTGATGCGGTGGGTGGATGGCGACACCGACGATCACGATGATGAGGCGGAAGAAGTGCGATGGCTTTCGATCCGTGGGGCGTTGCGGAAGATCGCGTTTGCCACGGAGCGGTCAGTCGTTGAGGAAGCGAAGCGAGTGCTGGAGGAGAAGCGATGATACATCAGAAGGCAGAAAGCAGAAGGCAGAAAGCAGAAGGCAGTAGCCAGCAGGTGGTAGAGGCCAGCATCGGACGGAAAGCGCCTCAGCTTTTTAGATTCTACTGCTTACTGTTTACTGCCTTCTGCATTCTACTCTCCGCGTGCGGTATTCCGAAGGAGATGTACGTTGATGCGACGCGGGAGCGGGATGCGTTGATCAGTGAGAATCGCCGCGTGACGGCGGAGCGGGATGAGTTGAAGGCGAAGATGTCGAAGCTTGAGGAGGAGCTGGCCGTCGCCACGAATTCGAAGGGATCATTGGAGGAGAAGGTTGAGAAGCTGGCGGCCGAGAAGAAGTCAGCGACCGAGGATCGGGATCATCTGAAGAAGCAAGTCGAGACGTTGCAGAATCAAGTCAGTGTGTTGACGAAGGATAAGCAGGAGCTGGCGGCTCGAGTCGAGTCGCTTAACTCCGTGATCGATTCGCTCAAGGGCACTCCGCCGAAGCCGTAAGAGTGCGCGAGAGCACGAGAAAGGACGCCCACCGACCACCGTCTACTGCAGGGACAATTCCCTTGACCTCTTTCTCGGTGGGCGGTGGACGATCAACGGTGGACGTCTTTACAGGTACAGTACCAGGCACTTCGCGGCGCCGCCGGCTTTGATGAACTCGCCTAGCTCGACCTCGAAGAGTCGGTAGCCGAGTTGTGTGAGCGTGCGGCGCAGCGGCGCGGAGACGCCCATCGGCATGACGAGACGGCGACCGGAGACGACGGTGTTGCAGACGAAGCGGAGCGCGTCAGCCTCCGAGACGGCGATCGGTCGTGGGATGAAGCGGCGGATGACGCGGCGCCCGTAAGTGTCAAACGCGCCGGGGTAGTAGAGCGCCGTTTGCCGATCGATCGGAGCGAAGCAGGTGTCGAGGTGGTAGAAGCGCCGGTCGAGCAGTTCCAGCGACAGGACGCGCGCTCCCAGCAGCCGCGCGATCGTTTCGTGCGCTGCCACTTCCGACCGGAAGCGAAATCCGAAGAAGAGTGTCTCACCAAGGAATAGCGCATCACCTTCCCCTTCAAAGTACTGGCGCGGCGGCAGGGTTACGATTCGGTAGCCATGCCGTCGGAACCAGCGTTCGAAGACCGGCTCCTCGCCCTGGCGCTGGCGGTAACGGAAGTTGCTGCGGATGACGGTGCGGCCGACGACCAGCCCGGCGTTTGCCGTGAAGACTAGATCCGGCAGTTCTTTCGCCGGCTGGATCAGCGAGACATCGAGACCGAGTTGCTCCGTCAGCACGGTATGGAGCGCACGCCACTGCGTTTGCGCCGTGTGATGCTGCACTTGGTGACGTCGGCGCATCCAGGGATTGATCTCATACGCGATCCGGTAGTGCGTCGGCCAGCACATTAACAACCGTCGTACGTGAAGCGTGAAGCGTGGAGCGTTGATCGTCAATCGCTTTTCCTGAGGTACGTTTTGCTGGATGGAAGTGGTTTTACGCTTCACGTTCTACGAACGACGCTTCACGGACGTTAGGCAACGGGCGAGCTCGCGGAGGAACGACTCGCTGTCGGTGACGAGCCCGACGATCTGGAACGAACCGCGGTCGGCGACCTTGGTGACGACGGCCGGGTTGATATCGACGCAGACGGTCTTGACGGTGGCCGGGAGGATGTTACCGGTGGCGATCGTGTGGAGCGTCGAGGCGACCATCAGCGCCAGTTCGAGGCCGGGGATGTGGCGGCGCATGGCATCTTGCGCGGCGACCACGTCAGTGATGACATCGGGCAGCGGACCATCGTCGCGGATCGAGCCGCAGAGGACGAATGGCACGCCGCGCTTCACGCAGGCGTGCATGATACCGTGCTTCACCAGGCCGCGGCGCACCGCCTGCCGGATGCCGCCGACCGCACGGATCGCGTTGATCGTTCGCAAGTGGTGGTCGTGCCCGGCTTCGGAGCGCTCGCTGGCATCGAGCTTGGCGCCGAGCGAGGTGCCGTAGAGGTTCAGCTCCAGGTCGTGCGTGGCGAGACCGTTACCTGCGAAGAGGACATCCACGTAGCCGGCTCTGATAATCTGTGCGAGGTATGGTGCCGCGCCGGTGTGGACGACGGCCGGGCCAGCGACGACTAGGATCTTGCGTCCGTCGTGCTTGATCCGCCGCATCTCCTCCGCCAGCTCGGCGATGATCCGGCCTTTGGGCTTCTCCGAGGAGACGGTGCTCGACATGAACTGGAAGATTTCCCGCTGCCGCGACCGCTCCAGCGGCGTGACCTTGACGCCGGCGCCACCACAGACGACGAGGTCGCCGCGCCGGATCCGGTGCATCGGCGTGCAGACAGCTCGTCTGCCTCGTGACTCCACCACGATGCCACAGTCCATCTCGATCCGCTCGACTGTCCGCCAGCGCGTCCGGTAGCGGATCTGGGTCGGGAGGTTGGTGGTGCTGTAGAAGCCCTCGGGGAAGACGCCCGGTTTCGTCGCGCGACGCAGGGTGACGTCCACAGCATCAACTGGTGTGGCGCCCAACGCGCTGATCCGACGGAGCACTTGCCGCAGACGCGTTGGGTTCGCGGCGGTGATTTTGAGTCGTGCGCGGCTGGCGTCGCTCTTGCGCTTGCCGATCGTGATATCGAGGATCTCGAAACTGCCGTTGGCGTCGATAATCTGGTCCAGGATCTTCGGCAGAATGAGCGAGTCGATGATGTGACCTTTGACCTCGACGATCTCGCTCGTGGCGGTGGTTGGTGAGGATGTCATCGTGGAAGGATTATACCAAAGCGATCGAGGGCTCGGTATACTTGAGGGGCAAGCGCATTGACTCACATTAAATCTTACCGAAGGCTCCTCTGAAACCAGATCGTTGACTCACAATCTTCCTTACCGAACGGACAGGAGGAAGACCAATGAGTCCACGATCCAAACACGAGTATCTCCG